>JGI20207J14881_1000003_pt1 | contig 105396 bp, 90 predicted proteins | sample NGESurdeep092012_4_FD_14881 | JGI IMG/M metagenome (IMG submission 14881)
CTGCTAACGAGAGTCCCGATGCTCCAGAATGGAGCCAGGAGGACAGCATGAAGAAGAGGCATCACACGCCCGAACAGGTGATCAGAAAACTCGCCGAGGGCGACAAGCTGTTGAACCAGGGTCAGGATCTCGCCGAGGTCTGTCGACAACTGGAGATCGCCGAGTCGACCTGGCACCGCTGGAAGGCGCAATACGGCGGCATGAAGGCGAACGACGCGAAGCGCCTGAAAGAACTCGAAAACGAGAACGGTCGCCTGAAGCGAATCGTGGTCGATCTCACGCTCGACAACGCGATGCTGAAAGAGGTCGCCAAGGGAAACTTCTAACCCCGAACGCGCGTCGTCGAGCGGTCCTAATGCTCGAGGAGTCGTTCGGGGTTAAAGAGAGAAGAGCGTGTCGCGTCGTGGGTCAGCACCGCTCGACCCAGCGTCTTGCGGTCACGTTGCCAACGAACGACGAACAAGAGCTGCGCCGATGGCTCGTGGCGTTCGCGAAGGACCACCCGCGTCGAGGTTGGAAACACGCCTACCAACACCGCCGTCGCGCTGGTCACCGCGTGAACAAGAAGCGTATTCAGCGCCTGTGGCGCTTAGAGGGCTTGAAAGTCCCCTATCGCACACGCAAGAAGCGCCTACGTGGACTGGGCGCGCACGTCGGGGCCATGAGCCCGATCCGACCCCACGCGATTTGGGCCATGGACTTTCAGTTCGACGAGACCAGAGACGGCAAGCAGCTGAAGTTGCTCAATATTCAAGACATCTTCACGCGCGAATGTTTAGCGGTGCACGTGCGCAGGTCCATCACCGCCGATGAATTGATGAACGTGCTGGATGAACTGGTCGCTCGACACGGTGCTCCAACCTTCCTGCGCTGTGACAACGGACCAGAGTTCGCCGCCTTCGCCATTGCCGACTGGTGTCGGTTCAACAATGCCTCAACCACCTTCATCGATCCCGGCTCACCTTGGCAGAACGGACATATCGAATCATTCAACTCACGGCTGCGCGACCAGTTCCTCAACGGCCAGCTCTTTGAATCACTGCTCGAAGCACGGGTGCTCTTGGAGGACTGGCGACAGCAATACAATCATGAGCGTCTCCACAGTTCGCTTTGCTACTTAACGCCAGTTGAGTTCAAGGAGCTGTGGGAACAGCAACATCAACAACGACTCTTATTGGCACTGGACCACTAAGAGGGGTCCCCGCAGAGGCAAATACCAGCATTCCGACGATGGCCGCGATTGCCGCTGACACCGATTTGATGGAAATAATCGAGGAGTACGGGAAAGCCACATCATTTAAATACGGGGAGCTTGGAATGATGATTGACAGACATGAGCAGCAGAAGGTGCTCGACGTCGTCAATCGCATCCGAGTCGACCTGGACGAGCGGATGGAGAAGACGAGGCCATCTGCCGCCGCTATCACGGCTGCAGTTTCTTGCACTATCTGCAATGCTGCTGCTGGAGGAGCCTGCAAGTTCGATGGTGACCCTGATCCGGGCAGTCCCCCGAAGATCCACGGAGCCCGAATTCCTCCCGGTTGGGTGAATCCAGGCCCCTAAACGCAATCCCATTGCCGTAAGCGCCAGTCGGAGACGTTACAGCGACGAAGCGTCCCCCGCCCCGAAGCGCTGGAGCAACGAGTGGCGAATCGCCGGGCGAGATCCGAAGGTCAGCAACAGCTGCGCCTCGCGGGCCGTTCGCTCGGCGATACCTCCTTCAAGTACCGATGAACTACCCAGGAATACCGCGAGCGCATGCGACGCCCGTACCGCCAGCTCGCAGGCCCGGGCCCGAGCTTTCGCAATGTTCTCGGCGTCAGCACCATCGAGCTCGGCACGTGCATCGCGCAGTTCGTTGTCGAGCGCCGACGGTCCGATCACATTGCAGCACCGGCGCGTTACTCCCAACGCCAGGGACCCGTTGACTCGAAGACCTTCCGGAGACTCCCCCGACGGATCGTGGGGCGCTTGCGCGAGTACTCGGTCGCCTTCGACGAACAGTGCGTCGAATGTCAGTGTCACGGTGGCGGTGGCATTGAGCGCCGAAAGCCGGCGTTCCGTGACATCCATTCCCGGCTGATCCTGAGCATCGAGCGCCATGGTGACGACGGTGTCGTCGGGCCCACGCGCGGCAACTATGAGGAAGTCCACGAGTCCCCATCCGCTCACCCACGGCGCCTCTCCGTCGAGAGCCCAACCGTCGCGAGTCGGTGCAGCTGTCAGTTTGGCGGGCCCCGGTTGAAGCCCGGTGAGCGCAACGCCACCCCTGACCCGGCCAAGCACGATCTCGTGACGCAGGTCCCCTACGATCGCCGGCGCATTGGGGTCAAGCACCGCCGCGAGCAAGCGAAAGTGCTGAATCCAGACGAAGGTGGTCGCGAGGCAAGCCGAGGCCAACTCTTCAACGCCGTCGCACAGTTGTGCGAGGCTGAGACCGAGCCCACCTACTTCAATAGGAGCGAATGCTCCGTACAGTCCGAGCGACGCTAGCCGGTCAAAATGAGAAGGAGGAATCGAATTGGCCCGGTCCACATCGGCGGCGTCGCTGGCGAAGATTCCAACGACGTCAGCTAACTTCTCCTCGAACTCACTCACAACGCGACGCGTATTCTCGGAACCATCAAAAGCGCGTAGAGATAACTCGGGGGCCCCACGTGCCGTAACTGAACTGTCGACGCGAGTGGCATCATCTCGAAGGCCTTCTCCAACTCCGATCGAGTAAGTGACTGATTCGTAGTCGACAGGTGAAGAGAGTTTGCTCGTTCTTCGCACGTAGAGCGCTTCCCACGCAACTGTGTGAACGCTGGCCCCTCTAGATCAACGACCTTCGTCCACACTGACTCATAATTAGCCTTCACCGATGGAGCGTCCTTTTCATGGCAATGGTTGGAGGCTACTTCCGGCAATAGCAAAGAAGCACAAGTAGCGCGAGCCAACAGCACTACCAACTTCTCCGACCGCACGGACCTCGTATAAGACGCCATTTTCCCGCAACACCACGAGACGCGAACGACACTCAACAACGCCACTACCGGAAAGCCAGCGACCTATCCAACCCGAGAAGCACCCAAAACCCAGGCCTGCTCCACGACGTCCCCGACGCAACGCCGTTCGTCAAGATTCTTCAACTTGGCGTCAGTGACATTGGTTCTACTGTGCGTTCACGCTGCGCGGCATTGCGACTAGCAACGTTTCGTGTGAAGTCGTGCCCGAGCAAAATCTATCGACGAGATGAAGGAGATAGTCGCAACAGCACTACTCCATCCACATCGTCGGATCCTCCCACAGCTGTGTCAGTGTCGTGCCTGGGAACGCAACCGGCAGTGTCCCAGTGTTGATGTAGTTCTGGGTCTCGGACCATGCAAGCACTTCATTGCTGGCCGTGCCACTGGGCTCAATTTCAGCGACGCGAAAATTTGAGCCGAGGTAGTCGAAGGTCTTGGTCCAAATCTTGTCCGTCCGTGACATTGAACTGTACATCGTCTTGAGACTGTTAACACCGCTGGTGTAGCTCGAGGACTGCGCGTACTGATTGTAGGGATTCGTTGCATACACCAGGTTGTAACTCCAGTTGTGGTAGTCGGACACGAGTGAATGGACGACGGACGAGTAGATCCCACATACCGTGTACGGTCCGGCGGTGAGGCACACCGGGGCGTACCTCGGGCGAATCGTATGAGAGGCTACGAGTCCGCCCTTGCGTGTGACTTGCGCGGCGCCAGCCCCGTACGCATTCGTGACGACCGGTGCCAGCATGAGGAGCACGCCGAGTCCTACGCCAACCACACTTTTTCTCATACTTCCCCCTATTTGTTGTTACGCGTCACGGAATTCCTCCGTTTGGCTGACCCTACACCTCGAATTGAGTTCCCTAGTGAAAGTTGACGCGGTTTAGTCGGCGTGTTGCTCTTCTCGAGCCGATAGCTCGCGAGCGACCCTCATCTTTACTTTCTGTTCACGCAAGGTCGCGTTCGGTCGAGTGGCGCAGCCCAACGGAGCACTACTCGTGGGGGCGCCCTTCGCCTGATCTTGGAGGGGCAGCGTCTCGCTGAGCAGACCCACCAAGACGAGTCCCGCGTTGGCACCGGCGTGATCATCGTCGGACATTTCCGATAGCTGCGAGCGAGCGAGCGAGCGAAGACTGCAACGATACGGCGCACTTGCTTTGTTGTTGGTGACGAAACGGTCGACTGAGGCCCGACTACTGTCGTTTCAAGGACAAGTTTTCGTAGAACGTGAACGGCGGGCCAACTGCGGCGTCAGGATCGCGATCGCGGCGTCAGATCTATAACTCTGTTGTTCACTCGTCGTGTCACCTGCGGCGGACGATACAGAATCCCTGGGGAGTGCGAAAAGCAATGCGCGAGACAACTGGCACTTTACCGAGAGTTCTCAGACTCTTCGTTGCGTGCAGCCTCTTGGCAACGATTCCCATGAGCCTCGCCACTGTCTCGGCTGCACGCCTGAAAGACAATGCTTCGCCATCATCTGCTTACGTGGCGATGGGAGATTCCTACGCATCGGGAGAAGGCCTGCAGTCCAACGCGACGACGTACATATCTCCCTCGAACACTGACGGATGTCATCGAAGCGTGACGGCGTATCCCGTCTTGGTGGCGGCGAGCCTCAACGTCGATCTTGGTCAATTTGAAACGTACGGGTCCGGTGGTTTCGTGGCGTGCTCTGGCGCCACGTCAAAGGACCTCTTGAAAGGAGAAAACGGCGAGCCAGCCCAACTCAGTGCACTGTCGTCGGCAACGCGTTGGATCACGGTGACCGCCGGAGGCGATGATCTTCATTTTTCAAACGTCCTGCTCGCGTGCTTAGACCTCCGTGCGAACGTCATAGTCCATGGCACGACGAGAAGCTACACGCAGTCGGGCGTAGTGCGTGAGAGCAAGACGTGTGATGAGTACCTCGCCAGTGCGAACTCTCTCTTCGCCGTTTCGAACGGATCTCCCAAAGAAGTGGCCGCGCTTGAACACGTCTACGAGCAGATCTTCATTCACGCTCCAAATGCTGAGCTGGCGGTACTCAACTACCCGCAACTGTTCACCGAAAGCTCGCCCGCGTTCTGTCCCGTCGCTCGCGGAATCAGTGTTTCCTCAGTATTCAAAGTGCGTTCTGCTCAATTGAACGTTGGTTATTCAGCGAGTCAGATCTCACAGTTCAATCGCGTGGAAAATGAATTGAACGCCGCCATAGCGAGTGCCGTCAGTGACGTGAGCGCACTAGGACACGATATTCGACTGGTTGACGTCAACAGCCTTACGAAGGCTGCGGCCATTCCCTGCAATCTCGCGGCCAACGTGCGATCCGACATCAACGCTCTTCGATTCTCCGTGGGTTCGCCGCTGACGACGGTCATCGAGAACTGTCACCTCGACTTCGCTCACCTACTTTCGCTACGGCCCTTCGTTTCGTGCCCCTCATATGAACTGGATGCATTCCTGCAGCACATTGTGGCCAACGAAACTTTTCATCCGAAGCAGGACGCGCACGAGACGATGGCGCGAGCGGTTGAAGCTCTCTTCAATCTGGTTTCAACCACAACGACCACGCTGAATCCGAATTGAAGCAACACAGGTGTGTGAATGACGGCGCTATCGAATCCGAGCGACGCGCCCGTCGCTTACTGACCGTGATACTCATCGTGACGACGCCACCACATACTGTTTTCATTTCGACCAAGCGGCGCTTCGTCAGTGATCGTCGGAGCTGACGTCGGGACCAGGGTCGCCACCACTGACGACCGTCGCCAAACGTTGGAGGTAGTGATCCCAACCGGACGTGTGATCGGCCACGGCATCATCGGGTAGACCGCTGTGCACGAAGCGGACACGAGTCTTCTCGCCCTCGGGGATCAAGGAGATCTCGATCTGCGTCGAGCCGGCCGGGATGGGATGGTCGGGCTCGTCCCACCCGAAGGTGAACACAACTCGTTCGTTTGGAACTACCTCGACGAACTCTCCCACCGAGGGGTGGCGTCCTTGGACCAGGACTTTGTAAGTACCTCCCGGCCTCGGGTCAAGCTCTGCTTCGGTGCCCAGCCAGCGAAGGTGCTGTTCGGGTTCGATGAGGAAAGGGAAGATCGTCGCGGGACTGGCGCCGATCACCACCTCTCGTATCAATTCAGCGATCAGTGGGTTCCTCTCTCGTTTCACGCAACCATTGCTCCGCGTCCTGCGCCATTTCCGCAGCTTCCTGAGCGGTCTCGGCGAGATCCCGGAGACGTCCGAGGCTCTCGGTCCAAAAGTCGTCGATGAAGTGGCGAAGTTTGGCCATTTCGCGGTGATTCGCGCGGTACAGCCGTTTGGTGCCCTCGCGCCGTTCGACGATCAGTCCCGCCTCGCGGAGCACGCCGAGATGCTGCGAAATGGCAGATCTAGTGACGTCGTCAAATCTCTCGGCGATTCGCGACGCGGGCATCTCCGCCGTCCAGACCATGTGGAGTATCTCCCGGCGCCGGGGCTCGGCGAGTGCTTTCAAGGCGGTTTCCATGGGTCAGAGTATAAGCACATACTTACGTAAGTGTCAACTGTCGTTTAAAGAAATTCCAACACTGCCGTGGTTTGCTGGATTCTCAACGTCTGCGCGGCGTTGGGTCGTCCGAGGACGAGATCACGATCGTGCGGCGATCGCCGCGCGACTCATCAGTCTGTTGTCTACGCTGACGTCGCTAACGACGTGCTTGGTGATTGACGAGTGCTTCTGTTGCGCCACTTCAGCGCTGCGCGCCTAGAGGCGCCACATTTGGATCGTCAACTTCTTCGGGACCTTCCACTTCTCGAGTTAGCGGGAAGCAACTCCGAGCGCGAACTCCAACTCGGCTTCTTCCACCGTCGCAATCGTTTTCTCCAGGGTCTTGGCCGCTCCCGCCAATCGGGACACGAGTGACTCGTTGTTCGGGGCCAGCTCACCCTTACGCAAGTACAACGTATCTTCCATGCCAGTCCTCGCGTTGCCCCCGAGCGCCAACGCCACCGTCGTCAGTTCGAAATGGGGACGACCAATCACGATCGCCTGCCAGATCGCATTCGACGGGAGTTGGCGAACGGCGAAGAGCAAGTTGTCCGCGGTGGCCGCCATTCCGCCCTTGACGCCCATGACGATTGAGAATTGCAGCGGTTCAGCCAAGAGACCTTCCTCGAACAGTGAGAGGCACACTGGTATGTGACCCATGTCGTAGATCTCCAACTCGGCTTTCACACCCAACGCTTGCATGCGAGCGGCGAGGCGACGAACGCCCGCTGGAGGATTACGAAATTCTCCGACACCGAAGCTCATTGAACATGGGTTCAGCGTGGCCATACGAGGCTTCAGCTCGACCAACTTCTCACGGTCCTCGAACGGCGTATCAAGTCCCACTCCAGTAGACAGTTGAATGAGTATCGGAGATTGCTCACGGATGAGACCCATGGTGCGCTCCGCGATCTTCAGGTCGGCCGTGGGTCGTTCATTCTCGTCGCGCAAATGGACGTGCACGACTGCCGCGCCCGCCTCGTAGGCCTTCGTGGCGGCAGCGGCAATCTCATCTGGCTGCGTCGGCAGGGCTGGATTGTCTTTCGTCGTGGCGATTGGTCCCGTGGGCGCCGCGGTAATGACGATCTTGGATTTCATGTCTCTCCTCTGGAACGCGACTATTTATTAGGAGCTCGCACGAGGAACCGTGACGACTTATCCAACGGCGATGCGTTCAAGCCCTGTAAGCGAAACTCACAGTCGTTGAGAGACGCAACGTACATCTGCGCCTCCTTGAATCGAGTGACGATCACGACTGCACCCTTCCACTTCGTATGACGACTCTCACTAAAAAGAGTCCGCGCCCATCTTAGTGAAACACTTTGTCCCGACTGGCAGGACAGACTTAGCATGCCACACGCCAGCGACAACGTCAACGAGTGGTTCGAGAAGCCCTATTACTAGAGAGAACCCATGACGACGGAGAACGCCTAGGCGAAGCGACGCGACGCCATTGAAAATGACCGCTGTCGGTAGGCGAACCGGATGACTGTCGGTTCAACTGATCGTTTCGCCGAGATCTCCTAAAGAGCGACCGATGAGTCCAACACTCGTGAGGCGCTCAGGCCGAGCAATTCTCGCGCTTCGGTCGGCGTGGCGACCTCCAAGTTCAGTTCGTGAATGATGCGCACCATGCGGTCAACAAGTTCGACATTGGTTGCCAGTCGCCCGCGCGCGTAGTAGATATTGTCCTCCAAGCCCACGCGGGCGTGACCGCCAAGAATCAGTGAGTGCACCGATGCCGGCAACTGCGCTGGACCAATTGCGCTCACACCGAACACCGACTGTTCTGGAAGATCCTCGACGAATCGCTGAAGGTTCTTCGGGGTATATGGGGTTGCGCCCGACATGAGCTTGTCCGTGCCTAAGACGATATTGACGTAATACGGAGGCTGGTCGAAGCCGAGGTCGATCAAGTCCTTGACCCACAACAGATCCGACAGCGACATGACTTCCCATTCGGGCTTGATACCCGCCTCTTTCATCGCAGTGGCGAGCTCGACGCAGCGGCTCCAGGAGGTGTCCATCAGCAGCTCCAAGTCGTCTCGGTGCATACATTGCATCTGCGGGTCGAACGTGCAGATATCGGCACCGGCTTTGGTTCCCTGAATCCGCTGAGCGAAGGAGATCTCACGACGGCCGTCGGGCAGTTGGGTAATCATGTCGCCGCTTATGCCACCGCCGGTCGAGTTGTTGATAATAATGTCGCACCGTTCGCGAATGAGTCCGTTGATGTGCGAATAAATCTCTGGATTACACGTCGCCCCATCGTCCCCTGGGCGGCGGGCGTGTATCGCGGCGATGCTCGCGCCAGCTTCCCAGCATCGAACGACGTCCTCGGCGATCTCATCCGGCTGCGTTGGGAGATGTGGCGTCACCGTCTTGTCGGCCATACCTCCCGTGGGAGCAATCGTTAAAATCACCTTGTGATCAGCCACCTGGTCCTCCGCTCCATCACCGCGCCAGCCAACTCGTGGCGAATCCATTGTCTGTACTCAATCTAACGCTGGTGTCGGCAGACGGCAAGTGTCGAGCGGCCAAGTGAGACCACAAACAAAGTAGCGACGCCTCAGGTCGACCTGTTAAATTGCGGAAGTCCACGTACGCGAGTTCAGTCAGTGGATAGTTATTGTCGACCATTCATGGTCGAAGCCAAACTAAGGACTGTTCTTCTTTGCGAGATCTCGGTAAGCCCCGATTGCTTCACCTGACCACCGCGCGAACTGAGACAGTTCGGTGCCGGGTTGTCGAGTCGTGCGGACACCATGGGTCAGTTAACCATTCAGTACCAGAGACTCTTCGACACGTCCAACGCTTTAGAGTACCTGATGAAGCAGCAGAATAACCGCGGCATCGAGTGGCGAATGGTCGCTCGAACGCGATGAAGTTCCGCGTCGGGACCGATGTCGGAGGCACGTTCACCGACCTGTGGGTAATGGCCGACAACGGTCGACAAGCAGTGCTGAAGACGCCGAGTACGTCGGACATCATCAGCGGAGTCTTGCGAGCGGTGGAACTGGCGGCCGAATACTTTGACCTTTCCGTCCAGGATTTCTGTGCATCCGTGGAGCGCTTCGGACACGGCACGACGGTGGGCTTGAATGCGCTGCTCACTGGCTCGCTCGCTCGCACGGCGACCGTGATGACGGCGGGCTTCGGTGACACCCTGGAAATCGGGCGTCTCAAACGTCAGATCGCCGGTCTCACCGATCTTGAGATACGCGATTACACGAACCGCGGTCGGCGAGCCCCACTGGTGCCGCGCACGTTGGTGTTCGAAGTGCAAGAGCGTATCGATCGCAACGGCACGGTGGTCTTGCCTCTGAGCAAGGAGGCCGCGGCGGACGTTGTCGAGCGCGTGGCCGCCGCGGGCGTCGAGGCGGTCGCCGTCACGACCCTGTGGTCCATCGCCAACCCGGTACATGAACTAGAACTTGGTCGGCTTCTCCGTCTCCGGCTGCCGGACGCTTTCATCACGCTTTCGCACGAGGTAGCTCCCGTCGTGGGCGAGTACGGCCGCGCGTCGACGGCGGTCGTCGACGCCACACTCGGCCCGGTGCTCACGAGTTACCTCCGGCATCTTCAGGAAGCGCTCGGACAGCATGGCCTCAAGGTGCCGGTTCTCGTGATGACGAGTGAGGGTGGAGTGATTACGGCCAAAGCGGCAGCGGCGAGGCCGGTGTCAGTCTTGATGTCGGGGCCGGCGGCGGGGGTAATTGGGTGCCAACGCCTCGCGGTGCAACTTGGATGTGATCACGCGCTCGCCGTGGACGTGGGGGGCACCAGCTTCGACGTGGGTACCATCGTTATGGGATACCCGCTCGTGCGAACCGAGTTGTCGCTGGCGGGAAATGAGATCCGGCGACCAGCCGTTGACGTGTCAACGATCGGTGCGGGCGGAGGGAGCATTGCCTCAGTACGCAACGGGGCACTCCGAGTCGGCCCCGAGAGCGCTGGCGCAAATCCGGGACCCGCGTGTTATGGGCGCGGCGGTGACCAACCGACTGGCACGGACGCCGACTTGGTACTGGGTGTGTTTTCAGAAGAAGGGTTCTCCAGTGGCGCGATGAGGCTTTACGCGCACGCCGCTCGACGTGTGATTTCACGCGAAATCGCCGAACCCCTTCGGATCGACGTCGTCGAAGCCGCGTGGGGCATCCGGCGAGTTCTTGACAGCAAAATGGCTGACCTACTGCGATCAGTCACCATAGAAAAAGGACTCGATCCACGCGATTTCGTGCTCTTTGCCGGCGGCGGCCAAGGGCCGTCGCACGCGTGGGCCCTCTGCCAAGAACTCGGAATTTCGAGCTTTGTGGTCTCGCCTTTCGCTGCCGCACAGTCAGCGTTCGGCATCGGAACGAGCGACTCGAAGACCACCGTTCAACGTCCTCACTACGTGCGCCTTCCACCGGGTCGACCGCCGTCAAGCGAAGTAGTACTCGCGCTCGGTAACGAAGCATCGTCTCTCGCCAAGGATGCGCTGACACTCGCCAGAGCCGACATCGAGGAAGGCGAGTCGTCCGTGCGCACCACAGCGGCGATTCGTTATCGCGGCCAAGCGCACCACCTTGACGTCATCATCGAAGAGGACTTGTCGTCCGCGTCGGCGTTGGAGAGGACGATCAGTTCGTTCGAGACTCAATACGAGTCGCTCTACGGGGCGGGTTCTGCTTTTCGTGAGGCGGGAATTGAAATCCTCAGCCTCCGGGCAACAGCGACCATCGCCCTGCCCGGATCAACCGAACCCTCGCTCGACGGAGAACTACTCGCCGTTGGGGAGCGTTCGGTTATCTTCGATGATCCGCTGGCGCCGCAGACATGCCCCGTGTATCGCACGAGTTTCCCGGGGCCGGACTTGATCGTCCGGGGACCGTGTCTGGTCGAGTTCCCCGGACAAACCCTTGTGGTACCACCCGGCGCCGAAGCCCGTACCGACCAGTGGGGCAACTTCGTCGTGACCCTCGCGTCGTCACCAGTGCTCGAACACGCGAGTGGCGACGACGCGAGAGAGGAACTGAATCCGATCACGTACGAAGTCATCCGCAATCGTCTTCTCAATGTGACCGAGGAGATGCGCATTGCTTTACAGAGCGTGTCCGGATCGCCGACGGTCACGGAAGCCTCTGACTTCTTCACTGGTCTGTACGTGCCCGATGGGTCGTTCGCGACGATGGGCCTTCAGGTCACTCATGAGGCTCCCCCCGTTGGCGCGCTCATCCGACATCTCACCGCTCGCGGATCAGAACTTCGTCCGGGCGACATGTTCATTGGCAACGACCCGTACGTCGGCGCGCTGCACCAGAACGATGTGCAGATGACGACGCCAATCTTCGACGGGGACCGTCTCGTCGCGTGGGCCGGCGTCATGGCCCACGAGACTGACGTGGGCGGCATGAACTTCGCCTCATGGTGTCCGACGGCAACCGAGGTCTACCAAGAAGGCCTGCGTATCCCGGCGGTGAAATTGGTCGACGAGGGCGTGGTGCGCGAAGACGTCCTCGAGATGATCCTTACGGCCAGTCGCCTTCCGGCCTCGCTCGGGCTCGACATTCGAGCGTTCATCGCGACGCTCAACGTCGCGACGGAGCGACTCCGCGTGCTGTTCGCCCGTTACGGGTCCGACGTGGTGAGCGACATCATGGACCGGATGATTGACGAGACCGAGCGCGAGACGCGCCTTCGACTTATCGACTTGCCAGACGGTCAGGTGCACGTCCACGACTTTCTTGAACACGACGGTCACGAGAACCGTCTCTACACTGTCGATCTGGTCGCCACGAAGAAGGGTGATTCGCTGGTCCTCGACTTCAGCGGTTCGAGCCCGCAAGCTCCCGGCTTCATCAACGCGACGCGCTCGGGGCTGCGAGGCGGGGTCACTGGCGCATTGATCCCCACGCTTGGATTCGGCCTGTCGTGGAACGAAGGGTTGCTCCGTCCGATCGAGATCGTGGCGCCCGACGGTCTCATCTGCACCGCCTTGCATCCGGCCCCCGTGGGGAGCGCGACGGTTGAGACGATCTGGACCGTCACCAACGTCGTGCAGCACGCGCTCAACTTACTGATGTCGTGTTCGGACCGCTTCGCCTCGCGAGGCCAAGCGGTGAGTTCTGGGACGATGGCAACCTTCAATCTCGGCGGCGTCAACGAACTTGGTGAGCGTTTCGGACTTCATCTTCTCGACCCCCTCGCCGGTGGCTCGGGGGCTTTTGTAGGTCGCGACGGCATCGATGCCGGAGGACCGATCGCGGTACCGGTGCCAGCGATTGCGGACGTCGAATCAAATGAGCAAGTCTTTCCCCTGCTGTATCGCTACCGGAGGATGCGAGCAGACACGGGCGGTCCCGGTACGACCCGAGGGGGTCGCGCGGGTGAGATAGCGCTCGGCCTCTGGGGAGTCGAGAGCGCGACGGCACTGGTCATGACCCACGGAGCGGAGGTGCCGAATTCGATGGGGTTGTCCGGCGGCGCACCGGGGTCAACCGTCAGGCAGCGCTTTCTTTCTTCGCACGATCACGATCACGCGTCACGTTGGTCCGATCTGGACGAAGGGGCTGCCAACTGGACCGAGCTAGGACCCAAGCCCGGCTCGATACTGATGCACCTCGGCGACACGTTTGCCGTCTCGTGGCAAGGTGGCGGCGGAATCGGTGATCCACTTCTACGACCGATTGAGTTCGTAGAAGAGGACGTCCGTTGTGGTGCCGTCTCAACCGAGCGTGCGCAACGAACCTACGGCGTCGTTGTCAACCACGGAAAGGCCGACGACGACGCCACGCACGCAGCCCGATTGGCACTTCGCCACGAGCGACTGGGTTCTGCTCCCACCGGTGAGTCTGATCCACACGCGCCAGGTATTCCGTTGGGAACGGCGCTGCGCCTCATCAGGGATGCCGATGGCATTGAAGTGCGCTCCCGCGCGGGCGCGCTTCTATCGCGCGACTCGACACGCTGGCGCAGTGGGGCTGTCGCACGCATCGTCGATCCCAACCACCTCGAAATTGTGTTGCACGAAGAGTTGACGATGACCGGCTACTTCTGTCCCATATCGGGAGAGATGCTCTCGCTCGATGTGCACCGGCGAGGTGTCGAGCCGTTCGACGATCTCGATCTTGATCTTGATCTCGAGCATTAGAAAAGCGATCAGCCACGTCATGGCCGCGGACATCTGGTGGGTCGCGTCGTCGTCGAACGAGAGGTAGTTCTCGAGTTCGTCCACGTGAAACCTTCAGGTCGAATTCGAGAGTGGGCTCGATCGATCCGCTCTTGGTAGCGTGGTCGAGCATTCGGACCTCGACCCCGTCAGCGCTGGCGTACGAGGAATCCCGAGATACTTTGAAACAGGCGGCGCTTTCCTCGTCGTGTGACGCACGTCACACCCACTCCTCAACTCAGATAAGCCCGACGCACTTCTTCATTCTCGGTGATCTCTTGGTAGGTGCCGTTCGCGATCACCGCACCGGCCGCCATCACGATGACTCGGTGGCAGAGCGACGCGATCACGTCGAGCGCGTGCTCGACGATGAGAACGCCCGCACCGCGGTCGGCTATCGTTCGCACCTCATTCAAGAGCGCCGGCACAAGGGCGGGAGCGACACCAACCATCGGCTCGTCCAGTAACAAAATGCTCGGCTCACGAATCACGGCCATGGCTAGGTCGATCGAGCGTCGTTGGCCACCGGAGAGTTCATTGCCGAAGTTGTTCGCAATGTGCTGAAGTCCTAAGTGGTCAAGGAGCTCCCACGCCTTCTCGGCCGCGGCCGCTTCGGAGACGCGAGCGCTCCCCACGCGCAACGTCGTGGCGAGTGAGGCTCCTGAGTTGCCCCTCACCGAGGTGACAAGTCCTTCGAAGACCGTCATCGCGCCGAAGACTCGCGCCGTCTGTGACGTCCTCGACATTCCGAGTCGGGCCCTCTTGTACGCCGCCATTCGAGTAACGTCGCGTTCGCCGATGCGAATCACGCCGGACTTCACGCGTATGTCGCCGGCGATCGCGTTCGTGAGCGATGATTTTCCTGCTCCGTTGGGCCCGATGAGCCCCACGATCTCGCCGGGCGAGAGTGTGAGGTCGACGCCCTGAACGGCCGCCACCCCGTCGTAGTTAACCTCGATGCCTCGCACTTCGAGCGATACACCTACTATCTCCCTCGTCAACGTTGTCATCGTCCCTCACTCTGCATCGCTTTTTCCTTGCCCTGGCGCCCTCGTCGAAACATGGACGACACGTCGGGCAGACCCTGACGTTGAACGATGAGTCTGCCTTCGGGCAGGATGCCGGCAGGCCGGAAGTAGAAGGTGACGAGCCATAAAAGAGCAATCACGACCCACTGGAGCGTCGAACTCAGTCCTGGATAGCCGAACGCGGGCAGGAAGGAGGGAAAGACGCCGAAGATAACCGGAACCAGGAGCGCACCGAGAAACGCCCCTCGGTTGTTGCCTCGGCCACCTATATATACGGCGACGAAGACCACGAACGTCTCAACGAAACTCCAAGCGTCAGGCGACCAGGCCCCGAGAAACTCGACGAGCAGGGCTCCACTGAACGCCGCGAGCCCGCCGCCGATCACGAAGACGACGAGGCGAAGAAACTGAACGTTGATACCGAGGTGAGTAGCGAGCACTTCATCCTCACGCATCGCTCGAAGAGAGCGTCCCCACGAGGATCGACAGAGCCACTCGATACCGAAGTAGACGATGACGCAGATGACGGCCATCCAGCCCACGTAGAACCACTGGTACCCCGACCTCGAGAGATGCAGCACTCCATTGAAGGGCTGCGGGATGCCAGACAGGCCGTTCGCACCGTTAAAGAGACTTACGTTGGCCACCACCACCTGGAGCGAGATGATCGCCACCACCAACATGATCACGGCGACAAAGTCCGAGCGAATCTTCCGCGTCAAGACTATGAAGCCGAGTATCGCCGCCAACACCGCCCCGGCGAGCGTCCCAATAATCAGCGGGAGTGGGAAACTCAGGCTCGAACCGAAGATGTAGCTCTGGTACGAGTGGCTGGTGACCGGCCCGAGTGACGTCACCGCCGCAAAGTAGGCACCGATGGACTGAAACACGATCCACCCGAAGTTGATAATTCCCGCGTAGCCAAATTGCAAGTTGAGCGACCACGCCGAGAGCGCGTAAATGCCCAGGTACACCAGTGATATTGAAACAAAGTCCTGCATTATCTTCCTTAGCTATTTGATTGGGGAGGACGACGGTCTGAAGTGAATTTTCTGTTTACGACGATGAGTCCTAAACCGTGATTTGGACTCTTTCGGCCACGAGGCCACCCTGTAGCAACTTCGGATTCGCGAGCAATGCGATCGCGAGCGCCCCGTACGCAACGACGCTGTCGTAACTTGAGGCTCCAGCAATGCTCACCACCTGGGTGACGATACCGAGCACGAGCGACGCGAACACTGCTCCTCGCACCGATCCCGCCTTGCCCATCAGCGCGGCCACGATCACGAGTGGCATCAGCGAGTCACCGGTGAACGCGTTCACCGTGAAGATGTCAATCGTAAACACGGCACCGGCCATCCCACAGAGGAACCCACTAATCAACCAAGCAATGGTGACAATGCGGTTCGTAGCGATACCACTCGTACGGGCGAGGTCGGGATCGACCGCTGTCGCACGAAGGGCCTTACCGACTTTGGTGAGGTTTAAGAAGGTATCGAGCAAGATGAAAACGCTCACGGCGAGAATGACCAGTATCAGTTGCGTGGTCGTGAAGCGGATCGGTCCGAGCGTGTGGGCGTGCTCGAGTCCCATATTCAAAATGTACGTATTACTCCGCGTGAGTGCGGCCAGGCCATTTTCCAGGATTAACGCGACACCGAAAGTGATCATGGCCATCTCGAAGAGCGCTGCCCCTCTTCGGACATAGACGGTGAGAATCGTTTTCGCCACGAGTAACGTCAACAGACTCGTGGCCATGCCGGCGAGAGCGACCGAAACCCAGACGTTAACGCCCCACACGTGCAAGAGATAGCACGAGAATGCGCCGAAGGTCATGAGCGCCCCGTAGCCAATGTTCAGTACGTTGGTCAGACCGAACTGGAGTGTGAACCCCATCGCGCCGAGGAGAATGCTCGCGGCCGCAATGACCCCGAACCCGATCCCCTCAATGTAAATATTCATCGATGAACTCCCTTGACCTGAAAAAAATTGACTAGATACTTGCCGGGGGAATAGACATTCCGCCGGAGAAAAATAGAGATCCGAGATCAGACGTCTCACGTAACGTGGTGGCGGCCCCGGAAAGGCGAACCTGCCCTTGAACAAGCACGTAGCCCCAGGTCGCCACCGCGAGCGCCATCTCAACTCGTTGCTCGATCATGAGTACGGCCTGACCGGCAGAGGCGAGACCGGCTACAACTTCATTGATCACTTTGGCGGCAACATTCGGCGCCAGGTTGGATGTTGGCTCGTCGAGAATCAGAACGCTCGGTTCTGCCATTAATGCTCTCGCGATGGCGAGCATCTTGCGCTCGCCACCACTCAACGCGCCAGCCTTGCGGTGACGCATGGGGGCGAGCACCGGAAAGATCTCCAGCACTTCCTCGATGCGACTTCGCACCGAGGCATTCGACAGGATGTAGCCACCCATCTCGAGGTTCTCCCACACGCTGAGCGTAGGAAAGACGTCCCTCAACTGAGGTACGTAGCCCACGCCGTGGCGGATACGGGCCTGTGGAGAGATCCGCGATAGATCGGTCCCGTTCAGCGACAAATTTCCGTCGATGAGCGGTAGCTGGCCATTTATTCCCTTGACGAGCGTGCTCTTCCCGGCCCCGTTGGGGCCAATGAGAACAACGATCTCTCCTTGGCCGACTTGCAGACTCGCACCATTGACGATCTTTAGTGGTCCGTAGCCAAAACTGACTTCTTCGGCGACCAATTTCGCCACGGGTCGGTTAGCGGGGGCGCTGTCGTCTATTGCAGACGCAGCGCCCCCAGCCTTGACTCCCGAATTACTTACTTCATTTGTCAAGCGGCACCCAATGACTTTGCCGTGATGACGTAGTTGGTCTTCTCACTTGCGAAGACTCCAGTCGGCCACGAAATCGCTACCTGATTTCCGTAGTAGTTGTGGTACTTGTTGTAGACAATGGCGCCCACGGTACCGACGTAGTCAATCCTCTTGCCCTTCGCGAGCGCGGCTTTGCCTTGAGCGTACGTGTAGACCGTCGTAACACCGGCTCCAGGTGTGGACACCTTCGGAATGAAACTGTTGTAGACCGAAGGCTGCACTGACTTGGCTGCCACCATGGCAAGCGCCTGGATAATCACGCCGTCGTAGCACGCTTCGGAGTAAGCATCGTTGTCCCACTGGGACGCCGGTGCCACCAACTTGGAGGCTACGGCCTTGATGGCGGCCCGGTAGGCACCGTCCGCCTGGTTCAGTGACGCCGCCTGTGCGGTGACTGACGTGACTTTGCTTTCGAACGTGCTAATACCGATGCCCGAAGACACCGCGGACATCCACGTGGACAACACCGTTCCAGAGTCGCCCATGATCGGCGGCACGGTACCCAACTGCGCGACGTCACCGAAGAACGTACCGGCCGTCGTGGCGTCTTCCTCGGTCATGATCACCTGAGGACTGTCAGCGAGAAGCTGAGCCGCTTGCGACTGGTACGAGGGCTGGTCGGGCGTCAGCCCGACGTTGTCCACGATGGTCAGATTGAGCAACTTCGCCGCGGCCAAGATTCCCGGAAGGTCACCTTGAGCGGTCGCGTCGGTTCCAAAGACGAGAGCAATCTTGGTGTAGCCCTGCTTCTTTGCCCAAAGGGCCATGGCAATACCGTTCGTAGCGTCCGGTGGAACGTCCCGCCAGAAGTACTTGTAGTGATTGATGTCGAACACCGACGAACCCGCTTGAGAGTTCATCGGGAGCTTGGCCGAGTTGAAGAGAGGCGCCAACTGGACCATTGTTGCACTGTCAGAGCCGGTGATTCCAACGAGGTTCTGCTGGCTTCCTAGAAAACGCTCTACCAAGGGCAACGCGTCCGCGGGGTCTCCCCGAGTGTCAACTGTGACAACTCCCATCTGGTGACCAAGGACTCCTCCGGCTTTATTGATCGATTCCGCTGCCGGATAGACACCCGCCGATAGCACGCCGCCAATGAACGACTCGGCACCGGTGAACGCCGTAACGAGTCCTTCAATCACTTTTGCATGCGGCGCAATCTTCTTAGTGCTCGCCCCTGCGGACGACACACTGGCACCCACCGTCATCGTTCCAGCGATTACTGCTAAAGCAACTGACGTAACCAGTCGCCCACTTCGGTGTGAAGAAAACATTCAACTCCCCCATTTTCTACGCTCATTGCAATTAGCCTTACTTGTCACAGTTTCACTGTCACCGCTCAACTATTGCGCTCTTTTCATCTGTCATATCACAGAACTTTAAAATTAAATCGTCGCCTCACGTCGCTCAACGACTGTTCGTGAAGGAATCGAACTTCGCTCCACGTCGCATCGACGTCGAAAACCTTTCTCATTCGCGATGGCACACGAAAGAATCTCGATGACGATTTTTCCATCCATGGATCGCCCCCAATTACGCTTAGGCGCTCGGCGCGATCACGACTGCCATGACGGCCGTCGTGTCCGACTCATTAACCAACCTGCGTCGCTCATTGGACGCGAGGAATACCGAGTCTCTCGCGCGAAGCGTTACGGACTCGTCTTCGGTTTCGACGGTGATTTCACCTTCGAGCACCAAATAGACCTTCTCGGCGGCTGTGGCATCCCAGTCAGCGCCACCGCCGGGCGCGAAGTTCGAGATCCCCATCCAGAACGAGGTCACGGGCGAAACTTCGGCGCCTTGAACACGCACCGCCTCGCAGCCGTGGTGGAGAGCAGCGACGTAACTCTTACCCTCACCAGATTTGGTCACGATCACGACGCCGTACCGCCTTGCTCCATGCGGAACGTACCCTTCGGGTCAACCATCGCAACGAGACGAACGATGCATCCGTCACCGCCGACCCAGCGCCAGGGGAAGGCCGCGAAGGTCACGCGCTGACCGTTGACGTCGTCAATGTCACCACCGACGTTTTCGAAACCAATGATGTCGTTACCCAGTAGGGCACGGTGACAGGGCTCCCAACTCGGGAAGTCCTCGATGACGTCACGACCGGTGGTCTCTTTGTATTCCTTGTTCGCCCACGGCAGCAAGCCGTTGGGCGCACCCGGCCCGTGGGGGCCAATAGCCGTCGCCAAGGGGTGGTCGAGAGCTTGGGTGTCGGTACCAACTGCACGCACACCGCGTTCCGCAAACCATTCGCCGGCACTCTTGTCGAAACCAGGAGAGTACGCGTAGTACATGCTGTTGTCGCCGTAGTGGTGGTGCCAACCCGTGTTGATCATGACAATGTCGTTGGGCTGAATCGTGGGAGTAGCGGCTTCGAGGTCAGCGGCACTAACCACTTCCCACTTTTGCTTGGGAATCGAGACCACGACGCCCGTGCCAAAGAATCGCCAGAGTGGAATCTCGTGCAGTAACGGCGTGCCCTCAATGACGTGGCCCGGTACGTCGACGTGAGTACCCGAGTGCATCACGGTGGTGATCTTTTGAGTGAGCACTCCCGAACGCGCCATCGTGTGCAAACGCTCTATCTTCACGTCCTCGAAGTACGGCCACGCGGGAACGCCATGTCCCCAGGGGTGACTGAGTTCGTAGTAGAGGATGCCGGTGACGGGATCGACCTCTGGTGCCATGAGACCACTCCATTCGTTTAGTGCCAGACCTACATCAACGGCGCTGGTGATTTACCACTGGAACACGATGTCCTGGCTAGCAGAACAGTGACGAGTATTTCACGTCGATCGCAACTTGTCAAACGCATTGACGCAAGGTTGGAAAGATTTGATTCTGAATACCAAGACTGCTACTTTTGCTCATAGCATTCGGTGTACCAGGATGTGGAACAGCAAACGGGAGCAGAAACTAGTCATGACGAATGCGGCCAAAAACCTTATGGAGTTCGCTGATCAATCAATCTTGGTGATCGGCGCCACGGGAGCGCTCGGCAGTGCCACGGCACTACGCCTTGCGGAACTCGGCGCCAACGTCACCATGACCGGTGCCAATGGCGAGAAACTGCAGGAACTTGAAGCAGAGATCGCCAAGAGTGGAGGCACATCGCTCAGCGTCAACTTGCGACCCGACAACGAAGTGGACGCAAGTGAGATCGTCGCGCGCGCCGTCGCGCGCTTTGGTCGCGTCGATGGGCTCGTGGTCGCGAGCGGTACCAACAAGGTCGCGATGATCACTGATATGACGCTCGAGCAGTTTGACGACGTGATGAACGCCAACGTTCGGACTACGTGGCTTATCTGTCGCGCCTTTGGGGCGGAGCTGTTGAAGTCTGGTTCATCCGGCAGTGTCGTGATCGTCACGTCAACGCGTGGACTGCTCGGTCTCGGGGCCGGCTACAGCGCGTACTGCTCGTCCAAGGGTGCGGAGAACCTGCTGACACGCACGCTCGCTGCCGAGTGGGGCGCCTCGAACATCCGCGTCAACGCCGTTGCCCCCACGGTATTTCGATCCAATCTCACAGCGTGGATGTACGAGAACGACGAGCGCGCGGTAAAAACCCGCGAGGGCATGCTTTCACGCATTCCACTCGGACGACTTGCCGAACCCGAAGACGTCGTTGGACCGACACTCTTCTTCTTGAGCGATGCGTCGGGCTTTTGCACGGGACAGATTCTCTACGTCGACGGCGGCTACACGGCGTGCTAGACGAGAGCGATCGTTGGCGACTTCCCGAAGGAGGTCGCGTAGCGGTACTCGGCGCGGGCCTCATGGGCCACGCCATCGCGGCGATTTTTGTGAACGCTGGCTACGACGTCACCTGCGTAGACCCCGACGCCCCAACCCGCGAGTCTCTCGCCGAGCGGGTTGACGCTGTCATCGCCCAACTTCCCACTGCGGCGGAGACGACCAGAACAGTCAGCGCGGTGAGTGAACCATCCGAACTCGACCCCGCGACACTACTTGTCGTAGAGGCTGCGCCGGAGCAACTCGCTCTCAAGCAAGACCTACTTTCGCGGGTCGCAAAGTTCTGTCCGGACGCGGTGCTCGCGACCAATACGTCGGTGTACCGCGTGGGTGACGTTGGCGCGTTAGTTGACGATCGCTCACGCGTGATCGGCACGCACTGGTGGAACCCGCCTCACCTCATACCGCTCGTTGAAGTCATCCAAGGTCCGGAGACCAACCCGGCGATTGTCACCGGCATGATGGCACTCCTGCGGTCGCTTGGTAAGACCGCGGTGCACGTGCAAAAGGACACCCCGGGCTTCATCGGCAACCGGTTACAACACGCTCTCTGGCGAGAAGCCATGGCGCTCATCCAAGAAGGTATCTGCGACGCCACCGCCGTTGACGTGGTGGTGCGCAATAGCATTGGGCTGCGTCTTTCCGAAGTGGGACCCATTGAAAATGCCGACTACGTCGGGCTCGATCTCACGCGCGCTATCCACGAGTACGTGTTCCCCGCCCTCAGCACCGCGCAGAAGCCGCTGCCAATTCTTGAAGAAGCAGTTGCCGCTGATCACCTCGGCGCCAAAACCGGTCGTGGACTGCTCGAGTGGCCCGAGGGCGCCCGTGAGGCGACGAGTCGAAGACTAACTGCTCGTGTGAAGTTGCTCACGTCGTTAATTGGGATTGAGAAGTCCACGACGGAATGAGTCCACGTCGCACCGTGCAGGCGTCGGACTAACATCGCGGCACGTCACCGGAAGACAGAGGTCGCCAATTTCATTCCTTGAGCAGCTCACGACCGAGCTCTTTGCAGTTCGTCACGATGACACCACGAATGAGGCCGCTCGGCTACGTCTCTTCGACGCATCCATCGCCTGGAGCGCACACGGTGCGGACACTGATCCACTCTCGGCCGTACTCGGGTCGCTCTTTGGTACGAAGGCCGAATCAAGAAATGCCCCCGCCTCGCGCATCCTCGAACTCGCCGCGCGCGGACGAGCCACTGAAGTTGACGACATCCACCTCGGTTCGTGCACAACGCCGGGGACGGGCGTCTGCGCCACGGTGATTGCGTTAGCACCGCTTGTTTCGCCCGACGCGCCAGCAGATCAGGCGCTGCACGCTATCGCTGCGGGCTACGAAGCCATGACGCGCTCTGCAACCGCGCTTGGTGGTCCCGCTCTTCTCTCGCAGGGCATCTGGCCCTCGCGCGCGGTCGCCCCGATTTGCGGCGCCATCACTGGCGCAACGTTGCTCAATCTCGACCTCGCCACGACGATCGAAGCCGTCTCCATCGCCGCGGGCTGGCAGTGCGGAGCTGCTCTACCCGAACCGTCTCGCGAACTCTCCTACGCCGAGGCGATACTCATCGGTGCGATAGCAGCGATCAGCGCCAACCACGACATGCGTGGTGATCCAGCGGCACTAGAGGACTGGGAACGTCGCGCCGTGCAGCGCGGCGGTGACAAACAGTTGCACGTGGACGCAACGACTCACGCGGTCATCGCCACGACGGTCAAGCCCTTCTGTGGGGCACGACAGACCCTTTCGGCAACGTCCGCGCTACTCGAACTTGTCGAATCAGCGTCACTCAGTGTGGCCGACATCATTCGCGTTCGTGTCGCAGTTCCCCCGCTGCACTTAGCGATGGTGAACCGAACCTCCATTGAAACCCGACTCCACGCAATTTCGAGCATGCAGTACCAGGTCGCCCTCGCCCTGCTGCACCCTGAGGATCTCTATGACCTTCAACGTAAACCCATTGCTGATGCGGCGATGACGGAGCTCATGAGTCGAGTAGAAGTGCGCGCGGAGCCGCGTCTTCTCGAGCACTTCCCCGAACAGTGGAGCGCCATTGTCGAGATCGATGCCGTCGCCCAAACGTTGCGTCTGCGTGCCGACGGCGCGCGTGACGAGCGACTACTGAGCTGGGAGAACCTTCACGCGAAGGGTGAGAAACTCTTTGCCCGGGCCGAGGTGCCCAGCGAGCACCTCGCGGCGCTGCAGGACCTCATCCGTACCTTTAGTGAAGTTGGCGCACTCGAAGATCCCTCGTACCTCGCCCGAATCTTGCGATAAACGACACGGACTGGTCAACGCCTTCTCCCTTCACGCACAGAGCTCCACTGGTTTCCACGCTCGCGTCGCTGCAAGCGTCGTGCGCGCGATCGACAACTTTCCACGAGCCGAGATGATCTCCATTTCAATGACGCATCGCGTCACGACCTCGCGAGCGTTGCGCGATTCGAAGGTCCGCGACGCGACGGAAGGTTTCGGTGCCGTGAAAAGCCTCGTGCACGAGGGCGGATAATGTGTTGCGAAAAGACGATGCGTCAAGAATCCTGAGATTTTGGCGTGCCAACGAGGAGACATCAGCATGGCCAAGCTTCAACTCAGCCTCGCCTGTGGCGACTACGAGATTATGCGTCCGCTCGCCGACGGGACAGTCCAGCCTGACGGCATCGAACTTACGGTGCTCACGAAGGACCGTGCGCGTATCTTGCAAACCTCGCGTCGAAAAGAGTGCGACATCGCCGAGTTCAACATCACCCGCTACTTCCTTGACAGCGAGAGTGACCCTGACCTCTTTGCGTTGCCGGTGTTCCCCCATCGCCGCTTCCGCCTCGGCTTTATCTTCGTCAACACCGCCGCCGGGATCAAGGAGCCACGCGACCTCATTGGACGTAAACTCATAATCCGCGGCGAACGACCCGCCGCCGTCATTTGGTTGCGAGGTATCCTCAACGAGCACTTTGGCGTCCCCTACGACCAGTTGACGATTGTCGACCCGATGGGTCTTCTCGGCGAGGTTCCCGCAGGCGGCGTGGCAGGCGTAGGACCTGACGGATGGCAATCGCGCAGCGAGCAGATGCTTCTCGACGGCGAGGTCGACGCGTTGATCTCTGCGGGAGTCCCCCCAGCCTTCATCGACGGAGACCCGAGAATTGGTCGACTCTTTCCCGACTTCAACGATCGCGATGTCGCCTACTACCGTGAGACCAAGATCTTTCCCATCATGCACGCCGTGACGATCCAACGCAGCTTGATTGAGCGAGCCCCGTGGGCACCCATCAACCTCTTGAGGGCTTTCAGCGAAGCCAAGGCCATTGCCTACAGTCGCGCCGTGAATCCGCGGACCGCGCCGATCAGTTTCTTCCAGAAAGCCTGGGAAGACCAGCAGGCAATTCTTGGTTCCGACCCGTGGATCTATGGAATGAACGATGCCAACCGACACAACTTGGATACGATCTTGCGCTACTCCGCTGAGCAGGGATTGGTGAAGACCACTCGCAGTCTCGACGAGCTGTTCGTCAATCTGGACGAGGCCAAGCTTTCTCGCTTTGCGGGTCACTGATCGTCCACCATACTGAAACGTGTCCGGTAGTGGGGGGAGGCCAAATGGGTGACCTGACCGGCGTGCGCGTTGTCGTCACGGGGGCCACGAGCGGCCTTGGCGCCGCGATGGCCGACGCGCTGCTCTTGGCCGGAGCCACGGTGGCCTTCGCTAGCCGACCCACCGCGCGCCTCGACGCGAGCGTAAGCCAGCGCCGAAATCAGGGCCTGGACGCGGTGTCGCTCCCCATGGACGTTCGCGATCCGGCGTCGGTGCAAGCGGCGGCCGACCGAACGTTCAAGACCCTGGGCGGCGTCGACGTGGTAGTGAACAACGCGGGAATTGGGATGGGAACGGTGAATCCACGTTTCCTCGAGATGGCCATGCCATTCTACGAAGTGAGTCCTGACAACTTTCACGACGTGGTCGCGACCAACCTGACCGGCTACTTCCTCGTAGCTCGGGCATTCACGCCGCTCTTCATCGAACAAGGCAACGGCCGCTTCATAAATGTGACGGCGAATCACGAAACGATGCGTCGAAAGGGCTTCGTGCCTTACGGTCCGGCTCGCGCGGGAGCGGAGGCACTAAGTCTCATCATGGTGGAGGACCTTCGACCCTACGGAGTCACTGTAAATCTCTTGCTGCCCGGCGGAGCTACCGACACTGGAATAATTCCCGGAGATGTTTCGATGGAAATTCGAAAGAGCCTGCTGCGTCCTGAGGTTATGGGAGCGCCAGCTTTGTTTCTCGCCTCTCCTGAAGCCAATGGTCTCACCGGAGAGAGAATCGTCGCTCGAGATTTCGACGACTGGCTAGTGGCCTTTCGTAGCAGACCGGCGCATCGCTTGTCGTGATGAATGAGGGCAGGGACAACTGAGACGGGACCCGAACTCCTCGCTACAACGCAACGAGAAGCTCGGGTTCCGTCGCCGCACGCACTTCTTCTATCGTCACCCCGGGCGCCAACTCGCGCAGTACCAAACCCTCGGGTTCGACGTCGATCACGCAGAGGTCAGTGATGATGCGCTGAACGCACGACTGGCCCGTCAGTGGCAAACTGCATTGGCGCACAATCTTGTACCCACCGTCCCTGGTGGTGTGCTCCATCATCACAATTACCCGTCTCGCGCCGTGAACCAGGTCCATGGCTCCGCCCATTCCCTTCACCATCTTTCCGGGAATCATCCAGTTGGCCAGATCGCCAGTAGCGGAGACCTGCATAGCGCCAAGCACTGCAACGTCGACGTGACCACCGCGAATCATCGCGAACGACGCCGCCGAGTCGAAATATGACGCGCCCGGCACCACGGTCACGGTCTCCTTTCCGGCATTGATCAGATCGGGGTCGACTGCTTCAGGAGTCGGATATGGTCCGACCCCGAGGATCCCGTTCTCGGCGTGCAGGACAACGTGCATGCCTTCGGGCACGAAGTTGGGCACCCGCGTCGGTAACCCGATTCCGAGATTCACGTACTGGCCGTCAGCCAATTCGGCGGCAACGCGCGCGGCCAGTTCGTCAGATGTCAGGCGACTCACGACGTCACCGTCCTTTTCTCAATTCGCTTTTCGACATTGCGCGCGAGTACCACGCGCTGGACGAAGATGCCGGGCGTGTGAACGTGCATCGGATCTAACTCGCCAGGTTCGACGATCTCTTCGACCTCGGCGATGGTAATTTTGCCGGCGGCAGCGCACAGAGGGTTGAAGTTCTGCGCGCTCTTTTCGTAGACGAGGTTGCCGTGGCGATCACCGTAGCGCGCGTGAACCAAGGCGAAGTCGGTGCGAATACTTCGCTCGAGCACGTACGACTGACCATCGAACTCTCGAACTTCCTTGGAGGGAGACTCCACGGCGATGCCACCCGCACCGTCGTAACGCCAGGGCAGTCCCCCCATGGCGACCTGCGTTCCCACACCCGCCGGCGTGAAGAAGGCGGGAATGCCTGCGCCGCCCGCCCTCAGTCGTTCGGCGAGCGTGCCCTGGGGAACCAACTCCACCTCTATTTCACCAGAGAGAAACTGCCGCTCGAACTCCTTGTTCTCACCGACGTACGAACCAGTGGCGCGCCGGATGCGCTTGGCGGACAGCAGCATGCCCAGGCCCCATTCGTCGATGCCGCAGTTATTGCTCACCGTCTCGAGATCCGTAGCCCCGCTGGCGAGCAGCGCCGCAATCAAGACGCTCGGGATGCCACACAAACCAAAGCCGCCCACAGCCAGCGACATCCCGTCTTCAATGTCTTGCACCGCGACAGCAGCGCTGTCCACGACTTTGTCCATCACGTACTCTTTCTCGAAATTCTAAACACTCGAGTTACTGTAACGCCTGAGAGCGCGGGAGCCCAAATAACAACTCGCAACGATTCGTGTACGACGCGCGTCTAAAGAATTCGAAATCCCGTCAACCAGAGAACCAGAGCGGGTGTGCGCGACGCGAGACGAGCGGCACGATGACGCGCTGAGGGGACGATAGCAAACGACACCGACCACGTTCGTCAAACCTCGACGGCCGTTTCTCGCGCTCACTCCGATATGACGATTTCTGATAGAAATATTCATCGAAGGAAAACCATCCGGGGTCGCGCTGTTTTCAGACGCAACCTCTGCGGAAACAGAAAATGAAAGGGCCGCAATGAAAGCTCACCAAACCACTGTTCGACCTCCCCTGCCCGAAGGGGTCGTCCTCGAGGAGAACGTCTACGTGACGATGAGAGATGGCGTGCGACTCGCCGCGGACATCTATCGTCCGGTGAAAGAGGGAAAGTACCCGGGGATTCTCTCGATGTCTCCTTATATAAAGGAGATGCAACAGTGGCCACCGGCGATCTCACACTCGATCGAGGCGGGAAATACTGCTTTCTTTGTTCCCAAAGGATACGTCCACGTCATCGTATCGGCGAGGGGTTCAGGCCTTTCCCAGGGGCAGTGGAGCCCGTTCGATCTGGCGACGCAGCAAGACGGCTACGACATGGTCGAGTGGATTGCCCAACAGTCTTGGTGCAATGAAAGTGTCACGATGCTCGGGGACTCCTACTTCGGCATCATGCAGTGGCTTGTAGGGCTTCAGAAGCCACCGCACCTGAAGTGCATCGCCCCCGCCGATGGCTCCACTGACTTTTACCGCGATTACGCGTGGAAGGGCGGACTCTTCAACACGGGATTCTTTGGGATGTGGGGACCGGACACCTTGGCTCAGTGCTTCTGGCCCGGAGAGGTGGAAGGAAAGCTTCCTCCTGCGGACTTTATGGGTGATTTCTTGGCGCACTCTGAAGACGGACCCACCTGGTGGGCCATCTCGGCGTGGAAGCGAATGGCGGAGTTGGAGGTACCAGTTCTCAGCGTCGTCCCGCAGCCGAGCGCCAATCATTCGCGCGGTCAACTCTGGGCGTATCCAAAGATCAACAGTCCAAAGAAGTTGATCGTCTTGCCGTGGAATCCGCAATCACACGTTCTCTTCATGGAGAGCATCCCGCTCAATGAGTACATACTCCGTTGGTTTGATCACTGGTGCAAGGGTATTGACTCGGGCATCATGGAAGAACCCGAGGTGATGATTTTCGACGCGACCACCAAGGTCTGGCGATACGAAAACGAGTACCCGGTCGCCCGCACGCAATGGACGAAGTACTACTTTCACGGCGACGCAAAGAATCCGTCTACTGACGCCCCGTACGGGAGTCTGAGCACCGAACTCCCGGGAGCCGAAGCTCCGGATTCGTATCCGACCGGCTCTCGCCTGCCGTTCACTGTCGACATGAGCCACGACCCTATGACCCCGCCCGACACGGTGAAGGTCATCACGGGCGAACCCCAGATTGCCTTCGTCTCGGCACCCCTCAAGGAGGATTTGAAGGTGTGGGGACCTACGAGTGTCTCCATTTGGGCGTCGATCAACACCTTGGACATGGCGTTCTTCACCAAGATGGCTGATGTTGATGAGCAGGGGAACCGGCGCGTCATCTCCGAACACGTCCTTAAAGCGTCGTGTCGAGAAGTCGATGAGACGAGATCGTCTCCCGGGCTACCGTTCCATCCCTACCAGAATCCCAGCCGACCCGTGTCCGGTGAGATCTACGAGTACCAGATTGAACTCCCACCAAAATTCTGGACTTTCAAGAAGGGTCACCAGATCTGGCTACAGATATCCAGCGACGAGAACACGTACCACCTGATGTTGCACACGGTGTACACGTCGGAGCTGTTGCCCGTGCCTGGGACTGCAACCATCTTCCACGATGAGCAACACCCCTCACACCTGCTGCTGCCCGTCATTCCGGACGCACCAGAAATACAGCCCGTTTCCAAGCCAGTAGCCGACATCAAGTGGCCCCTCGTTTGACATTGGGCCGCTAACGCGACTGAACGTTGGTCGGAGAGGGATATTCGCGAATGCTTCTGCGACTTCGAAGGCTGACGTCAGTTTGCGGCGACATCGTGAAAGCCCGGCAACATGATTGTTGACGTCCACGCCCACTACTATCACCGCGAGTATCTCGATCTCATTGGCCGACCTGAGCTACCAGTGAAGGGAGCCGCACCTCTCAATGATCTGTCGATAGTCGAGCGCCTTGCCCTCATGGACCGCATGGGAATCGACATTCAGATTCTGTCGGCGTCCCAGGCCCAGCCCTATCTCAGCGACGCCCGCGCCGCGGCAAACGCGGCGAAAGTAGGTAACGTCCTCTACGTCGAACTCTGTCGACAGTATCCAGGCCGCTTCTTTACATTTGCTGCGCTGCCTCTACCTCACGTCACTGAGAGCATCAACGAGATTTCGCGTTTGGTCGATGAGAACTACGTCGTCGGCGTCACTATGGGCTGCAGCATCGGCGATCGTTTTGTGGATGACCCCGAATTTGAACCGATCTACGCAGAACTCAATCGTCACCAGACCTGGGTACTCTTGCACCCCACGGGCACCAACTGTCTCATTGGTGGCAATGATTACAGCTTGAATTGGCTCGTCGGGGCGCCCTTCGAAGACACCGTCGCCGCACTACGTCTCGTTTTGTCGGGGATAGCGGACAGGTATCCCAATATCCATTTCATCGTCCCTCACCTGGGTGGGACCCTGCCCTTCCTACTGGCGCGCATCATGCGCCACGAGGGAGTCCGTGGCGAAGAGGCTCTGCGTCAGATGTACTACGACACCGTGTCAGGTTCCGCTGGTGCGCTTCAGTTTGCGGCGGATTTCTGGGGAGCCGATCGGCTCCTCTACGGCTCCGACTTTCCCTACGGTGATCTCGGGGAGTTCGAAAGGCGACTCACCTACCTCGACGACACCAAAATCTCGGAGAGGGATCTTGATCAAATTCGCGGGGAGCGCGCCTTTGAACTCTTAGGTCTCGCGAAGAGGCTCGCCATTCGATGAACTGAAAGAGAACCAGTGCTCTACCCGTTCACTAAGTCCGACTTGGCCTCGTCGCCCTCGTTACGCCACACTCTTTCGAACGACGACGACGCGTAGGGACGCGATTCGACTACCGGAGTCTTCCTTGGGACCCGCCACGTGGTCTCAAGGGGAGGCCACGTGGATTTCCGCCACGTCACCATTCTCACCATGGATGACGTGGTCGGTGCGACTGCGTCGCGCTCGCTCACGTCCCGCCACGATCGCCTCTTCACGCGACGGGTGTCGTGAGATCTCGCCGTACCCTTCGAGTTCGACCGTCCAGTGACCGTCGGACAATATAGTGTGGACGCGCCCGCGCTGATCGTCAGCGGTTCCGACGCGTTCAGGAGCACTCGCGAGGCGCACGCCGTCGCCGGGGCGCTCGTCGTCACGAGGGATCACCGGTAACAAGAGATACGAGCCGTGACCGGGGCCCGAGAGAATCGTCACCTCGCCCGACGGAACCGCGCCGGGGTAGTTGTGACTAAGAGGGTTCATGTGCTCGTCATTGCCACGAATCTCAAGACGTAGTTGGTGACCCGCAGCGAGCACCATGCACGTGGGCCAGATTTCAATGTCCACCAACGTGGGCTGGTCCGCCACGAGGGGCTGGGCGTTTGTGTGGGTGTGCCACGGACGCCACTCGAGGCTGAGGCGCTCGTCGAGTTCGCGTTGTGACGCGCGCAGCCACCCCACGGCCATCGGCACTGGTCCACCGCGCGGCCCGATACCCGCGAGTTCGGTACCGTGCTCGTCGAACTGGCGAAGCGCCACGAACAAATTGGTGTCGGGAGCGCTCGACGTGATCCACAGGTGCAGGCGAACGGGACCGGTGATCTCGAGATCTTCCGTCGTCGGCGCGGCCGCCAACGTCACCGAACTTTGCGGTGCGAGGTAACTCGTGCTGGCGTTGTCGTGCGGTTCACTCCACGACAGTGCTCGCGCACCCGCGTCGAGGTATAGGCGCTGCCACTGGGTTCGCGCGAGTGGCCACTCGTACTCGTCGCGCCATTCGATCTCTTCGCCGTGGCGAATGGCGAGACGCACCGGGGGATCTTGTTCGGACCCATTGTCCTCACCTTTGATCCACTTGTCGAGAAATCGTAACTGTTCGGCTTTACCCCACTCGGTGTAAAAGGGGTCGATGTGCGAGCCGGTCATCATCACGAGGCGCTTGTGCTTCGACGACACGTTGTTGAATCCCTCGACGTTGCCACGCAGGTGCAAGTGGAAGGCCCCCCAATTGCCGGCGGAGAGCAACGGGACGTCAATCTCGTTCAACCGTGCCGATCGCTCGTCGTACCACTCGTCAAGTAGTGGCCGATTCAAGAACTGCTCGCGCCAGTCGACGACGGGACCGTTAACGAGCGGCTGGTCGATGTAGTGCAGCTGCCACCAGAAGTCCACGAAACCGTTGGCGTAGATGCCGCCCTGGTAGGCCCATTCACGATAGAGGTCGTTGGCGCCCTCCCACGGAACAATCGCGGCGAGGTGGGGCGGGCGACGTGCCGCGACCTTCCACTGCACGATGGCGTAGAAGGAGATACCGAGCAGACCGACCTTGCCGTTGGACCACGACTGCGTGCCGGCCCATTCAATGACGTCGTAGTAGTCCTGGGTGTCTTTGTCGCTCAATGGGTCCAGTGTGCCTAACGAGTTGCCAATACCCCGCGAGTCAACGCGCACGATGGCGTAGCCACGGGGCACCCACCAACCCGGATCGGGCGTCTCCCACACCGCCCACGGGCTGATGTCAAAACCGTGATCAGGGTAGCGATTTAGCCAGTAGACGTCCTTGCCGTACGGGCTCATCGTCACGATGGTTGGATGCGGTCCGTCGCCCTCGGGCCGAAAGACGTCGACACAGATAGGCGATCCATCTCGCGTTGTGACGTAAACGTTCTTCTCCTCGATGAGTCGAACAGCATCCCAGTCAGTCACCGTCTATCTCCTTGGTCGCGCGCCGTTGCAGACGGCTCGAGTTCTTCGACCACGACGATACTTCGTACCAACTGAGGGTCCAGCGTCAGACGAGAATGCTAAATGTTCCACGGTTGAGAAGGCGGTGAGAGCACTGCGTCACGGCGCGGGCTCCAGAACGTCGCACCGCCGCGCACGCGCGCGGCGCAATCTCGACCTTGCATTGCGCCTCGAGTTGATGGCACTGACCTCGATGACCTCTACGGTCCCGATGCGATGGACGCCGCCCCCCGGTGGTGGACGAGTCTCTACGCTCTCGAATCCATCGTCGAACTCACCGATCTTGCGACTGATCGAAGTTCGTCCGTTGCGACGCCGTCGATTCGGGTGACGCAACGTCCCGCGCTCATGAGGTACACAACGTCGCAGAAGTGGCGGTCGTAGCGTGGAATTGCTAAATTTAATTGCAACCAACGTTGTATCAGCCGAATCCGGAGGACTCGTAGATGAGTGAGCTGTTCCCAGCAAAGTCAATCGCCGTTGAGGTGGTCATTTGCACCGATCCCACTCGTGAGTTCGAGTTCAACTATTGGCACGACAAAGTACGCATCCCGAATCTACTGAAGACGGCTGGCGTCCTCGACGTCTACCGATACCGAGACCTACGTCCGGACTACGGCGGCGGGTTCAAGGGTTTGGTGGACATCGCTGGCGAGTACGCGCGCTATCTGACGCTGTACCGCATCAATGACCCCGATCCGTGGGGCCTCATGCAACAGCTGAAGCAAGACGAGCAGAAGGACGGAGGGTTCTTGGACTGCGCCGAGATCTTGGATCTGACGGTTTGGGATTTCGTCGCGGGCAGGCAGACGATCGCGTCGCCACGTGAATCTCCCACAAGGCTTCCCGACGGCATGCCGGAGTCGATCTTGCTCTTCTACTCCCACATGGATCCAGCGAAGAAGATGCAGCACGACGACTGGTGGCTCCACACGCATGCGCACGACGTGCTCGAGACGCCGGGTCTCGTGCAGTGTTCTCGCTACTTGACGCTCAACCCTGAACCCGAGTTGCTCGACGCCAGAATCCTGAACGTCTACGAGATCGACGCGGACGACCCAGGGGCCGTCGTGCAGCGCGTCCTCGAAGACGACAGGAACATTCGACGCCCCCAAGGACGATTCAGCACCTTCACCCTCCCAGATACGCCGCTCTCCATTGGCTCTGGCGTCTATCGGCATTGGGACCGGATGGGGTCATAGACCGCTAAAAGAGTCGGTGCCAATCCGAGCTCCGCGCGCCCGTCGGCGCACTCACGGCGTTCGCAAATCTCACCTGGTTTGTACGGGACGAAGGCGGGCCCTACGCGGCTGAAATTCGAGGCGACCTAATCCGCGGAGTCCCGTGTCAAACCTCTGCCTTGGCCGACCACGTACTTCAGCGGTTCACCCTTGACGTAGCGAGTGATCTGCGACGCGGCAAGGGTCAAGGCTTTTATATTGCCTTCACGGGTATGACCAGCAATGTGTGGTGAGATGTACGATCCCTCGAGCACCCAGAGGGGGTGATCAGGTGGTAGCGGCTCGGCGTCGTACACGTCCAGCACAACACGAAGGCGCCCCGTTGTTACCTCATTCACCAAAGCGGGAAAATCTATGACGGGACCCCGACCAGCATTGATCAAGAGCGCGCCGTCTTTCATCTTCGCCAGCATCGAGGCGTCCATGAGTCCGCGGGTCTCGTTCGTCAACGGCGTGATGAGGATCACCGCGTCGGCGTCGCCCAGATGATCGGGCAGATCCTTCACGGAGAGTATGGACTCACGGGCAGTTCTCGCGAAGGTGAACACCCTCATCTCAAATGCTTCGCATCGGACCGCTATCGCCTGACCGATTGGTCCCATCCCAACGATCACTACCTTGCTTCCGGACAACTCGTGTCGCCACGTTCTAACCCACTCTCGACGTGGCTGACGTGCGACCGCGTCTACTACGCCGCTGAACACGCCGAGGAGGGCGCCCATGACCCACTCCGAGACGCCCACGTCGCGACTACCACGTGCGTTGCACAGCTGGGCCAGATCTGGAAGGTGATCCTCAACCCCGTCGTAACCGGCCTTCAGAACTTGGACAACCTTCAACTGCGGCATGTCTTGCAACCGAGGAACCAAATCCGGTATTCGTAGCGGCAGCACCAGGAACTCTATTGCAGCGAGTGCGTCAAAGTCGTCTACGACTTCCGGTAATTCGAGAATCTCTACGGGGAGGTCCTTTGGCAGTGCGGCCGCGATGATGTCCGCACCAGCGGGCGGAACGCCAACCACGATTCTACGAACGTCAATCAATGACATACGCCTACGACCCGACATCTACTGATGCGAAACACTTTTCGCCGACGGGTCGGCAACCAGCATCGCGCGATTCGCTTCCCCATCGGCCGACGTCAGCCAGCGCTCCACCGCGGTCGTGGGTGCTTCGGGATTCACGCACCGATCACCACGATTTCCTGGGGGTAGTGGTGAAGTCGTTCGGGCGGACCGTTGCCGGTGATGAGAAAGTTGTCACAGATCCAGGAATCAAACCCGCCACCGAATTCATAACTTGGATGACAAGTGATGTTCATGTTGGCCGAGATCGTAGCGGGTTCATCAAATCGGACGAGTGGACGCTCCACCAGGTCATAGCCTTGCCCATGACAGTGGAGGCGCGTTTCACCGGGTCGACCATTCTTCACCATGTAGGCGTTGTACTCGTCCCACACCTCACTACAGGCGACACCTACATCCAACAGACTTACGCAATACGCTTGCGCCTGTATGGTGAACGCGCACTCCTCGAGCATGACGCTGGGAACGGGTCCGAGCGACGCCATCCTCCCGAGCTCGGCGTAGTAGCCCCCTGGTCCATTGCACTCAATCAGGAGACGAACTATGTCGCCTTCCTCGATGACCTTCGCCTGGACGTGCGGCGGACCGAACGGACTACTTTCGCCGGGCTGCCAGGAGGAACACAGGTACAAGCCCTGCTCGCTACCCATTGAGCGTGCGGTGTACTCCGCTATCGCCGTCAGCTCACTCTCTCGCATCCCTGGTTTGAGCGCAGCGAAGGCGGCCTCCATCGCCGCGTCCTGAACAGCGCAGGCGCGCCGGACCAGCTCGAGTTCTTCGGCGGACTTCACCATCTTCACTTCATCGATGACGTCCCAATCCTCCACGAACTTGGCGTCGGGCATTTCGCGCCGGACGTACTCGATCGTCGGGTACGACACTTCGGCGCTCGCCGGAAAACAAATGGTTGCGTGTTCGAAGCCCGCGAGGGCAGTGACGATGAGTTCCGCGTCGTAGTAGCGCGTGTAACCCACGCTCTGGTAACTCGGTGTCGTGAGGATCCGACCAATCCCGTGCAGCGAACCGCCGCCCTGCGGCACGATCTGCTCACCGTGCATGGGGCCCTGGCGAATCAGCGTGGCCTCGCCTTCGCGGGGAAATACCAAGGACACGGGGTAGCCGTTGCCTGCAGGGACGTCGCTCAGATAGCGTACGGCCCCGCCGATGTAGTCGTTATTCGCCTGACACACGAGGACATCAATCCCACGGTCCGCCATTCTTTCGCGTACGGCTCTCCAGCGGCGCTCGAGCTCCGCGTTCGAGATCGGTGTATTAATCCTTGACGACTTCGCTGCCATGTGGTCTCCTCAACGCATCTACTTGTCCGGAACAATTCTATTTCTCCGCGATGATCCAACGAGTGGCCCACGCAGGATCTGGTGAGTGAAGTCAGTGACGTACGAGCGACGACACGAAGGATGCCGCGCGGGTTCGTCTGGCATCATCGTCGGCATACTTTTGTCTGACCACTCGCCCCCCTCGCTCGCTACGGTGTGAGCTGCTGGCGATCGCAGAACTCGTCGATGACGTCCTTCTCGATGACGGACACTCCACATTGAGACAGCAGCGCCGCCAGCGTCGTCACCTCGAGGCGCCTCGGCCTGGGCATCGGAGCACGCATCAATGGATTGGCGATGAAGCCGCGCAGCCACGCCCCTACCTTGTAACGAACGTGCAGGCGACCGAAGTCGGAGAAGACGTACTCGTTCAACTCCGCGAGCCCGTTCGTCCAAATCTCGGTGGCGCGAACGACGTCGCCCGACTTCCACGCGGCAATATGTTCCATCATGGGCTCCAGGGCGTAGTTGAAAGCACCCGAGGACGTACCGTCGAACGCGTTGTTCGCAAGATTCTCGTGGAAGTACTTTCCAACCGCACCGAGGATGTCCACGGGGCGATCTGCTTCGCGGATCACACGCGATACGGCGCGATAACCGTCATAGTTGTACGTCATCTTCCAACCAACAACGTTGGGCACTTCGGCGATGACTTGGCGAGTCACTCGGTCCGAGAGACCCACGCCGAAGGCCGCGCTCGTCTTGCCCACGGGATGGATCACCATCGGGAGGTCGACTTCCGCGCGAATCGCGTGCAGAAGGTCGATAAGGACCTCGGGGTACTTGTCGGAGTCCCAGGACTGAGTGATATCGCCGGCTCCGATCGGGGGAAAGACGAAAAGACCTTGCACACCAGCGTCCGCAGCGTCGCGAGCGGTTCGTACGGCTCCAACGGTGGTGACGTCGACGACGCCGCCCAGCACCGGTGCCCGGCCGGCGGTCTCTTCGAGGACAGCGCGGATCACCTGCTTGCGCTCTTCGTAGTCAAGCGCGAACAACTCTCCAGCTTCCGGGTTGGCGATGACCGCCATGCCCGCCGTCAAGTATTGCGGCGTGAGGAATCGGCGAATGAAGGCTCGATACCCCTTCTCATCGATAGAACCATCCTCGAGAAAGGGAAGAACGGGAGTGACGAAAAGTTTCCCAAACGGCTCGTAAGTCATGAATCTTCCTCCTTCAGTGAGCGGAGTGCTCCTGGCGTAGTGTAATCGGTGGTACAAGATGTATCGTAATACGGGATAGTTAGTGAAGGCAACCTCTGATGGGACACGCGGCGACGCAACCACTGAGCGAAAGCGATACTCACGGCGAGCGAAACTACTGGCGTCACGTCAACGAAGTGAGTTGCTCCACCCCAGGTGAGAATCTTCAAGCGGTTTGGATCCCTCTTCCTCCACGAGCACCTGGCGGGTCGCCACCTTTAAGGCTCGATCATCTCTCGCCCAGACGCGCAGGCAGATAAGGTCTCCTTCGCGCGCGACAGCCGAAGCATCGTCACTCAAATTCGGGGCTTCGACGAGCGATAGTCCCATCCCCGTCGCCTCGAGGGTGACGTGGTCCACCGCCGCACCGAGTTGGTCACTGAGGGCGCTCCTTAGTGAATCCCCCGATGATCCAACTCGCAAGGAGGCCTGCGCCACGTCGAGCGCTTGGGCGCACAACGAAGCCGTCGCGCCTTGATCGGGCTCGCTGACACCGAGGTCCGCCCAATAACCGAGGTACTCCGCGGCGAGGTAGACCGTGAAGGGATCGCTGCTCCATGACGTGGCGTCGGCACTACCGTCCGGCCACGGCCGCAGGGAACCGTTCCGCGCGAGGACCAACGCTCGAAAGTCCCGACAACCTCGAAGCTTCGTCACCCGCTCCGCCACCACGAGCGCGTCGTGGACTTCGCCCGTCGCCTTCAATGAAGCCAGGAGCGCTGACCTCGCCTCGCCAAGGATGGCGTGCGTCGCGCGCATCACGCTCAGTTCCCTCTCACGCTTGTTCCGACGCAGGGTGTCGAGAGCGTCGTCGAACGAGACGACCTCGTATCTCTCGAACGCCGCGAGCACGCCGTCGGCCCGAGCCTTGTTGAAACAATCACCGGACCCCGCCAGGGCGATGCGGCCCTCGGTGACGCCGCGCTCTTCGAGCACCTCCGCAATACCGACTCCTAGTTGTGGGAACCAACGAACGTCTTGGACGACGGACATTCCTTTGATGAAGGGGTGGTCGCGACCGCCGCCGAGTCCGGCGAGGAGAGTGGCTTCGCCACCCGGTACGTAGATGAGCGTCGCCAAGGCGCCCGCGGTCAGGTAGTTCGACAGGTAACCAATGAGGCCCGGATGAGAAGAGTCTTCGAAACCCACGACGGCGGCGACGCCCATCGCCTCGGCGGCCCGATCGACCGCGAGCCGACGCTCCTCGAATTCGTCCGGAGGCAACAGGGCTCGATCCCACGTGCTGCGTCCGTGCTTCATGACTGGTTCCATCACGTGGATCACGTCACACTCCCACGGTCGCGAGTTCGCCCCGACGCGAACTCATCAGACGTGCCCCGCTCGGATCGACGACCACGGGCTCGCCGCAGAGAAGGTACCCCGAGCCCGGCAAGTACTGGTTCGGATGCAGGACGAAGTAGTCGCCTTCGGCGAAGTTCTCCTTGCTCGCGACGGTCACGTCTCCCGGTAGCACCGAGCCGATCCCGAGGCCATGACCTCGAGCTCGCATGTACGGGGGGCGGCAATAGTCGCCGTATCCGGCCTCGGTCAACACGGCGTTCATTGCTTCCGCCGCGCCGCGAACAGGCCCGCCCGGCACACACGCGTCACGACCCGCCTCAAAGGCCGTGTCAAGAAGTCGATAGTCATCCACGATGCCGGGCCCCGCGCGTCCGATGGTCACCGAACGACAGATCTGCGTGAACATCCCGCCGACTGAGGGTGAGATCTCCGCGAGCAACACGTCGCCGCGTTCGACCGTTCGATCCGTGGGGGGATGAACGGAACGATTGCGCTGCGACGCCGAGACCAGGACAAAGTTGTCCTCCGAGCCAAGTTCGCGCAGAAATCCGTCAAGGATGGCGACGACGGCGAACTCCCCGAGGCCGGGGTGGAGCTCCTCGAGCAACCGTTGATAGCCAAGCTCGGCGATCTCCGTTGCCTTGAGGGCGAGGGCTCGCTCGTACTCGTCACGCCAGCGGGCAATCTCCAAGAGGAGGCGGTCGCCGGTCCCGTCGTGTTCACCCAGGGCAGCAACAGCGCTCGGGTGGCGCCGAGCGGAGATCTTGTCCGTCCCACAGAGCAGCACCTCCTCACGCGAAAGACTCATACGTTTACGCCACGCCTTGGCGGCGGCGAAGACGTCCGTGACGCTCGACGCGTGTTCGCCAACAGCTTCCTGGGCCCGGGAAAGATCCCACTCCGGGCTCACCCACAGTTCGAAGGAGCCGTCGGGCCCGATGCCGAGCGCGCACTCCCCCATTGGCTTGAAGCCCGACGCCCACCAGACGCCATCGGTGGCGAGCAATGAGTGTTCGGCCGCGGTGTAGATCACGACCCCCTCGCGGCCCGACGACTTCGCGGCGTCGAGGAGCCTCCGCTGGCGTCCGGTCACGGCGTCGACGAGCGTCGGACTCGAGGCGGTGCCGGCGCTGGGAAAGTTCCGGACGTCAGTGGTCGTCGGACGTTGGGTCATCGCGTCGCGGCGCCGAGCTCGGCACGCAAGGTTCTCGTGGCGTCGCGGTCGACCGTCGGCGTCGCGAGGTCGATGACCACTTTGTAGTCGCGCTCAGCGCTCTCCCTCGTGATGAAACCTTCAAGCAGGTCGAGGTCGATTTCCTCGAGCGGACGCTCGAGCGGGTCGCCCCAACCGCCGCCACCGCCGGTGGCCTTACGCTGCGCCGCACCCGGTCCGACGGTCTTGCGGGTGTCGCCGCCGTTCTCCCACTCCCCATCAAGCGATAACCGTATATCGCAGTAGCCCGGCTGGCCCGCTTGGCCGTCGGCGAGACCCCAGGGCGGACAGGTCTCTCGTGGTATCGAGGACATACTCCAGGTGCCAGGCTCCAGATTCTGAATGTCGGTGACCTGACCGAGGCCGCCGCGGAAACGCCCCGCACCGCCCGAGTCGGGACGAAGCGCGCGCTTCTCGACGATCAGAGGGTACTTGAGCTCGAGACTCTCGATAGGAGCGTTACGAACGTCTCCCTGGCAGACCGACACCGACGCGTTCTGTCCGTCCTCGGAGGGGGAAGCACCCCAGCCTCCACCTTCGATCGTCTGCGACACGAACCGCTTATCATCTCGCGTCGAGTCGTTTCCAAAGAAGACCATGGCGCCGCCGAGCGTGCCGTAGGTGGCCGCCGGAACAACGTCGGGCATCGCCGGGGCGAGCGCCCGCAGGATGACGTCGACGGCCGTGGGAATGGCAATGCTCCACTGCGCCATCGGCGCGGGGAACTTGGCCATCATGAAGTTACCCTCGTCGATCACGACCTTGAGAGCTCGAAACGATCCCTCGTTGAGCGCTTCGAGCGGAGCGGTGATTCCCTTGTAGGCGATAAACGCAGCCGCCCGGGTTCGCGAGTTGATCGATCCGCGCCGCGCGCGCGACGAGCCGGTCAGGTCGACCGTCAGGTCACTACCCTTGACGGTAACCTTCGCGACGACCATCACCCGTTGATCGCGATCAACGAAGTCATGGTCCAGCCAGCCCTCCGCCGAGTACTCGCCGTCGGCGATCTTTTCGATGGCCAGGCGGCACCGGGCCTCGGAGTCGTCGAAGACCCTCGCGAGACAGAGGCGCACTTCGTCCACGCCATAGCGTTCGACCAGTTCCTCGACCCGTTGAGCACCCACCTTGCAGGAGGCCAGCTGGGCGCGAAGATCGCCCATCGCCGCTTCGGGATACCGGACGTTGTCGGCGATGAACTTCATGAGTCGCTCGTTCATAACGCCCGCGTCCATGATCTTCACCTGATCGAACTGCAACCCCTCCACCCACGGGTCGGTCACCATGCCACCGCCCGCACCGAACCCGGTGCTCAAACCTCCAATATCCACCCAGTGGGCCCGGACCATGGAAAAACCGAAGAGCTCGTCGCCTACAAAGATCGGCGTGTAGGCCACCATGTTGTTGAGGTGCTGTCCGCAGACGCGTTGATGGTTCATGAGAATTGCGTCACCCGGTTTGAAAGATTCCTTGCCGAACCGATCGACGGCGTCATTGATGACCACGTCGAGGTCAGCGACGAAGTGCGAAACGCCGCCGATGTTCTGCGCGAACAACTCTCCATCCACGCCAACAATGGCGCACGAGAAATCCCGCACCTCGTAGATCATCATGTTGTACGACGTCCGCTGTAAGTCCTCTGCCATCTCGTTCGCCGCTGCCGGGAACGAGTTACGCACGACTTCTAAAGTGACCGGGTCGAGCACTATAAGCCTTCTTTCTCTCTATCCAACAGCATTTCATCGGCCAACGATCGCGTCCGTCGCGCGTCACCACCTGGCCTTCTACATCCGCCTCTGTTCATCGATCGATCGAGACGACGAGCTCTCCCTCATCGCCGACGACTGCTCGGTCACCGAGGGCCAGTACCGTGGTACTCGCGTACTCCTCGATGATGGCCGGACCGACGATTTCGGTGCCGGCGGGCAGCGATTCACGCTGCCACACGTCGCAGTTGCGCTTGACCACCTTGCCGCCCTCGGTGAAGCCGACCTCGCGCGAGTGCCGCAGCGGACCGTCGCCCGTGGCCGTAGAACTGCCGATCGTCTGCGTGGGTCGCCGCGAGAGGCCGACGACGCGAACGTTGATGACGTCAACCGACTCCTCAGGCGCGAAATGGCCGAACCGTTCCAGGTGCAGCCCGTCAAACGCCTTGCGAATCGCCGCTTTGTCTCCTTGGTCGAGATCAGTTTCGGTAACCGGCGTGCGCAACGTGAACTCCTGACCGACGTAGCGAAGGTCAAGGTAGGTCTCGTAGCCGATGCTGTCAAGCGCGACGTTCTCGGCTTCAAGTAGACCACGGGCTTCGCGTCGCATCTCCTCGACGATCGCCACGATCTCGGCAACATCGAGTTCGTCCAATCCTCGGTAAAACGTGCGCACGAAGTCGTGCCTGATGTCGGCGATCAACATGCCGAGCGCCGAGAAGTGGCCGGGCAGCGGTGGGATGACGACGGTGGGAATGTGCAGGTCGCGCGCTATGGCGCACGCGTGCAGCGGACCGGCTCCGCCGAAAGCGATAAGTGCGCAGTCCCTCGGGTCGAGCCCCCGGTCGATCGACACGGCTCGCACGGCCAGTGCCATTTTGTTGATCGCGATGTCAACGATGGCTCGAGCAGTGGCTTCCGCGTTGAGGCCGAGGTGAGCGCCAATCTGTTCGACCAATGCCCTCGAAGCACCCTCAACGTCAAGAGGCATCTCGCCACCGAGGAAGTTCGTCGATCCGAGGCGTCCGAGCACAGCATTCGCATCGGTCACCGTCGGGCGAAGACCGCCCCAGCCGTAGCAAATCGGCCCGGGGTGGCCCCCGGCGCTCTCCGGGCCGATGTTGAGCACGCCAACCTCGTCGAGGTACGCAATGCTTCCTCCGCCTGCACCAATTTCAATAACGTCGACGACGGGCAGCATGACGGGGTGACCACTCATCGTGTCACCGACGAAGTAACTGTCGGACATCTCTGGAAAGCCGTGGCGCACCAGAGCGGCCTTCGCCGTGGTACCGCCCATGTCAAAGGCCACGGCCTGGTCGATGCCCAGCCGGCTCGCGAGCCTCGCGGCCGCGATCGCGCCGCCCACCGGGCCCGATTCCATGGTGCGCGCCGGTTGGGAGCGCGCCGTCTCGGGCGTCATCACCCCACCGTTCGACTGCATGATCAGTACTCGACCCTCGAACGATCTATCCGCCAGGACGTCTTCGAGCGCCTCAAGATACGAACTCATCCGGGGCCCCACGTAGGCGTTGATCACGGTGGTCGACGTCCGCTCGTACTCGCGATACTCGCGCATGAGTTCGTGCGAGAGCGAGACGAAGATGTCAGGCGTCTGCCGGTTTATGATCTCGCCGGTGCTCCGCTCGTGTTCGGGATTCACGTACGAATGTAGGAAACACACGGCGATGGACTCGACACCGTAGGCCCGAGCTTGCTCGAGGGCGCGCAGAACGTCATCGGGGTCGAGTTCGGTGTGCAACTCGCCCGAAGCGAAGATCCGCTCATTGATCTCGAACGTGAGGTGCCGCGGGACGAAGGGCACTGGTCGCTTGAAGAACAGGTTGTAGGACTCGGGTCGGTTCCCCCGCCCGATCTGGTAGACGTCGCGCGTGCCGCGGGTCACGAACAGCGCCGTACGCGCGCCCTTCCTCTCGATAGCTGTGTTGATCGCGATCGTCGAACCGTGGATGAACTCGGCGGCCGTCTCGATAGGGACCCCGCTCTTTTCGAGGCAACGAACGATGCCATCAGTGATGGCGGCCGGGTCGGTGTACGACTTTCCTTGGTAGATCGTATTCGTGAGTGGGTCGTACGCCACGAGGTCAGTGAAGGTGCCACCGATGTCGGTTGCAATAAAAGTCACAAGTTCATTGCCTTTCGTAGTTCCGTTGAAGCCGTGGTCTTCTTGTCGGTCAACGGGTCATGGCGACGTGGGCACTCGTTCGGCCCAGCGCAAGGCAGTGCGACCGCCGGTGGCGTTGGTAACGATGGCGAAACGGCTGGCGAAGGCCACGAAAGATCCGTTCGTATCGTTTCGCACTCGCTCAAACCCCACCAATGTTCCGCATCCCAATACACTTTGTACCGATATGGAAAATAGCAGTCCAGTTGAAACTTGTCAAACCTCCAAAGCAAATCGTGCGGCGCTCTGGCGCGCTGTGCGGCGCGCGGATCCCTCACCCGGCACGACACTCGTGGCACCTGATGCGTATCGTCACGAATGACGACGAGCGCCGAGTAATGACGACGTACCGCCATGTACACACGTCGACGTGACGCCCTGACTAGTCGAACAAAACGTTGATGTTCTTGGTCTGCGTGTAGGAGAGCACTTCTTCGAGATTCTCCTCGCGACCCACTCCCGAGTCTTTCAGCCCGCCAAAACCCGCGGCGAGAAAGTGCGCTGACACGTCGTTGACCCAGACGTAGCCCGCCTCGATATCACGGGCGAACGAGAGCGCTGTCGAGAGATCGTTGGTGAAGACGCTGGCGCTGAGTCCATAGGCCACGTCGTTGGCGATGCGTAGAGCGTCGTCGTAGTCCTCGAAGGGAACAACCACGAGCACCGGCCCGAAGATCTCTTCTCGTAACAGTCGCGAGGTCGCCGGTACGTCCTCGTAGAGCGTGGGCCGCACGTACAGGCCGCCGCTCAGCGCGGGGTCGTCGGCTTGTACACCGCCCACCACCAGACGTAATTCCTCCTGAGCCGCGATATCTATGTAGCTCATTACCTTTTCGAACTGCGCGCGGTGCACGATGGAACCAATATCAGTCGATTCGTCGGCGGGCGGTCCCGAGCGCAAGGTCGCCATGCGACTCGCGAGTCGCTCCACGAACTCTTTACGTAGCGACTGGTGCACGAGAAGGCGCGAGGTCGATCCACAGGATTGGCCCTGCCAGGTGAAGTTCATACCGCGAAGTGCACCATCGGTCGCGCGATCAATATCCGCGTCGGGAAAGACCACGATCGGATTCTTCCCACCGAGCTCGAGCGTGACCGTCTTCACGACATTCGACGCCGCCCGGGCCTGAATTGAACGACCAATCTGGGCTGAACCCGTAAAGGCAATTCGTCGCACCATGGGGTGGCTCACCAACGCGTCACCGACGTCTCTGCCCAACCCCGTCACGATGTTGAGCACGCCGGGCGGGAAGATCCCCTGGGCCAGTTCACCGAGACGCAGCGCAGAGATTGACGTGTGTTCGGAAGGCTTCAGCACGACGGCGTTACCCGCGATCAACGGAGCGCCAATCTTTCCGGCGGCAAACATGAGGGGGTGGTTGAAGGGAATGATCCGCCCAACTACCCCAAAGGGATGACGGAGGGTGTAGTTGAGTCGTCCGTGATCCCCAGGGATTGTGTCGCCTCGCTGCTCGAAGACGACACCGGCGAAGTACCGAAGGAGACGGGCCGCGTTGAAGGCGTCCTTGCGCATCTCACGTATAGGACTGCCATTGTCGGTGACGTCAAGCATCGCGAGTTCCGCGGCGTGCTCGAGGATGACCGCGGCAAGCTTTTCGAGACTCGCCGCCCGCTCGAGCGGTGGCGTTGACCACCACGCCGGAAACGCGGCGGCGGCGGCGTGGACTGCGTCGTCAACGTCGTCGGGCCCACCCTTAGGAAAACGCGCGAAAAGCTGCCCATTCGATGGGTTCACGGCCTCGAGCGTGGCGCCGTTGCGGGCGTCGCGGAACTCCCCACCGATCAGCATTCGATAGTGGCGTACGTCGCTGATTTCACTCATAGCTTCCCTTTAACGACAATGCAGTATGCGGCGCGTCGACAGCAATCTCTATTTTTAGCATCGAGAACACATGGCCCCGATGCTCCACGAAGTAGCCCTCGCTCCGGGTGGCCCACGAGTTCATTCACCTTACGACGTTCCCCGCCCGACGGACCGCGAAGCACGAGGCGCGCGTTGATTCCGTCGCGCCCACTCCACTGCCACACAAAAGCAGCAACGGTTACTCGCCGTCCTGGCACATCAAAATGCGGGTCTCGGCGTAACGTGGCCGCCGTCAAATCAAAAAACTCGAACGGTCCCGACGTCGCCCCGCTCGATCTTTACGCCCTCACGGCATGCCCACTTCCGGACCCCGGAATCACTAAGTTCGCGACGGGGAGACCCGTGGCTGGAGCAAACGAAGGTCGCCTCTTTCGATCGGTGTCAACCAGCCGCACCATAATCTGTCATGACATTCGGAGCAATGTGTCTCGAATTGTGGAACGATGGAGCGCATGACACAAGATAATCCGGTCGAACGAACGTCGGAATCCGACGTTACCGACGCGACGCCCATTACGAGGGCCATCACCGGCCAGGGGGCCAAGGAAGTAAATCGCGCGGTCGACGTCCAGGTCATCGCGCGCGCCGCCAACATCCTTGGCACGCTGGGGGACTCACCCGACGGACTAAGTCTGGCCCAAATTGCCCGAGTGACGAAGTTGTCGCGGTCGACGGTCCACCGGATTGTGGTCGCCCTCTGCAAACAGGACTACGTTCGTTCGACGGACTCGGGCTATCAGTTGGGACCGACCCTCCTGCGCCTCGCCGAAGCCAGTCGTTCGAACTTCGAGTTCGACGTAAACCCTTTTCTCGTAGAACTGAGTCGTGAACTACGAGAGACCGTCGACCTCTCACAGTTGACCGGCCAGTCGGTGACATTCGTGAACCAGGTCATCGCCATGCGTCGGCTACGCGCCGTCTCGGGAATTGGCATATCGTTTCCGCTGTACTGCACCGCTCCCGGCAAGGCCATCCTCGCCGCACTGGGTCCGGCCGCGACAAAGAGGCTCCTGCCCGAACGATTCGAGCGGTTCACACCGTCAACGCAACCCGATCTGACCTCACTAGAGATCGAGCTCGACGAGGTACGCCGCACGGGTATTGCGTACGACCGCGAGGAGCACACGCTTGGAATTTGCGCCATCGGTATGGCGCTGCAGGCATCCAACCAAAATTGGTTCGCGGTGTCGGTGCCACTCCCTGCTCAGCGGTTCTACGGCCAGGAGAGCCGGCTGGCGACGGCGCTCACCGCTTCGCTTGACGCAATTATCAAGGCGCAACTGGAAAATTAGTCAGCCGATCCAACTGGTGGAGAGTGGAGTACGGCGGAGAACGCCGCATCTCTTCTTGGGTCCGGCGGACGTTATGACGAGCTAGAAGGCAGCCAGCCTTCCTCCTCGATCTCGAGTTCTAATGACGAACGGTCCGCCGTGCGCAACGCCCACGTTGACGTGCTCAGGAGTCCGATCACGAGTACCGCACCACCACAGGCGCTCAGCAACCACCAATCCGAGCGAGTGGCGCCCGTGAAGCTTTGGGCCAAGGTTGACCGTCTGAATCCTGCGGCGAGGGCTGACCCGACGATGCCCACGCCCAGTACCTGACCGATCTGTCTGCTCGTCGACGCCACCGCCGACGCGACCCCGGCCTGACTCGCCGGCATTCCCGACACGGCGGTATTCGTGATGGGGGCGTTCACCATGCCGAAACCAACGCCGAAGATGACGTACGCAACAAACAGCCGAGTGAAGGACGTGGTGGGCGACAGCGTGGTGAGCATGAAACTTCCATAGCCCATTGCGATCCCCGCCACCACGAGCGACGGTCGCGCTCCGAAACGTGCCACGACCCGACCCGAGAGGGAGGCGAAGAGCGCCATCGCGCCAGCCATCGGTAAGGTGTCAACTCCCGCGCCCAGGGCCGAGAGGTTCCGAACGTCTTGTAGGTACAGCGTGTTCAAGAAGAAGAACCCGGCGAAGGCGAAGTACGCGGAAATGGCGATCAACGTCGCACCCGAGAAAGGAACGCTCCTGAAGAAGCGCAGATCTATCAGCGCCTCGTGTCGTTGGAGTTCGTACGGGATAAAAGCGACCAGGCCAACACCGGCCACCGCGAACAAGCCAAGGATCTCGCCCGAGCTCCAGCCGCGCCCAGGTCCTTCGATGACCGCGTAGGTGGTACTCGCGAGAATGATGGTGATGATGAACTGTCCCACGGGGTCGAGCCTTCGGGGCTGCGGTGCCTTCGACTCGGTGATGTACATCGCGCTCAGCACGATCCCGACGACACCGATCGGAATGTTCACCCAGAAGACCGCCTGCCACCCAACGCTGTGCACGAGCAGCCCACCCAGGATCGGACCCATGGCCAACGCGATCCCGACGACGGCACTCCACAGTCCGATGGCCCGAGCTCTCTCTCGATCGTCGTCGAAGGTGTTGCGAATGATGGACATAGCGACAGGGTTCAGCATCGATCCCCCGATTCCCTGCAACATTCGAAAGAACACGAGGTAACCAAGGCTGGGGGCCAGGCTGCAGGCCAGTGAACCCAAGGCGAAGAGAGAGAGTCCCATGATGAAAACCTTGCGCCGACCAATCCGGTCCGCCATCGAGCCCGAGAGCATGAGCAGACTGGCGAGGACCAGGGTGTAACCGTCGACCACCCACTTCAGACCCGAAATTGACGTGTGGAAGTCCCGCGCGATGGAAGGCAGAGCCACGTTGACGATCGTGTTGTCGATAAAGACGACGAAGACGCTCGTACAACAGATCGCGAGTATGCCAAAACGGCGTCGACGTGACATGGTTCAGGACATCAACGACGCTGAAGGGCGTGCCCTATTCGACGGCGGTTTCTTGATCTCCGAGAGCGTTCGGGTGTCTCGCACTCGTGACGAAGATTCGAGAGTCCGCGTACGGGCGTCGGCGCTTGAGACATCAACGTTGACATGAGGTAGACACCGCTAGAGGTTATCGTCCCCGTGCCGTGTTCTTGACAACCGCGTCCTGCGGCGAGAGAGGCTAGAGCCGAAGTGTCGAACCCCGCTCGAAGACTGAAGCGATGATCCGACGTGCTTGGCCGATAGCAATCATGGTCACGATCCTCCGCTCGCTAGCCGTTTGTACTCTCTCCGGCGAGCGTGCAGGATCGGCTCGGTATATCCCGATGGTTGCGATGTCCCAAACAACACCAAGTCACATGCTGCTTTAAAGGCAATACCGTCAAAATCTGGCGCCATCGGCGTATAGTTCGGATCGCCTTCATTTTGTTCGTCGACCTTGGCCGCCATGCGCCTCATTGTCGCCATAACCTGCTCGCGATCAACGACGCCGTGACGAAGCCAGTTGGCGATGTGTTGTGAGGAGATTCGACACGTCGCACGATCCTCCATCAGTGCGACGTCATGAATATCGGGCACTTTCGAACAACCAATTCCCTGATCAATCCAGCGAACCGCGTATCCCAAAATACCCTGCGCGTTGTTCTCCAACTCCTTCGCGACGTCAGCTTCGCTCAACGACGTCGTCGCGAGTGGAATATTCAACATCTCGTCAATAATCCGTCGGCGACGGCTGGCCAATTGGTCTTGACGTTCACGCACGTCGACTCGGTGATAGTGCGTCGCGTGCAACGTGGCGGCCGTCGGAGAGGGCACCCAAGCGCAGTTGGCGCCCGCGAGCGGATGAGCAATTTTTTCGGCCAACATCTTTGCCATAAGGTCGGGAGCCGCCCACATGCCCTTGCCAATCTGAGCGTGATCTCGAAATCCATACGCCAAACCGATATCGACGTTTCGATCCTCGTACGCGTCGAACCACTGTTGATCTCTCATCTCACCCTTTGGCACCATGGCCCCGGCCTCCATCGAGGTATGAATCTCATCACCCGTTCGATCGAGGAATCCAGTATTGATGAAGGCAATGCGCGAAGGAGCAGCACTGACGCACTGTCCAAGGTTGAGGCTGGTACGACGCTCCTCGTCCATGAGGCCGATCTTTATGGTCTCGCGAGGAAGGCCGAGGGCGTCTTCGACGTGCCCGAACACGTCACTGGCGAACGCGACTTCGGCGGAACCGTGCATCTTTGGCTTGACGACGTAAATCGACTGGTGACGCGAGTTCTGATCGTTCGCTGGTCGTCGAAGGTTGTGCGTCGCGGCGAGGACTGTAATCATGGCGTCAAGGAGGCCCTCAGGGACCTCGTTGCCGTCCCCATCGAGCACTGCATCGGTCGTCATCAAGTGACCGACGTTGCGTATGAGAAGTAGTGCCCGTCCGGGAAGCATGAGCGAAGAGCCGTCGGGCGACGTGAACGTTCGATCCATTGCTAAACGTCTCGTGAAAGTGTTACCGTCCTTCGTCAGCGTCTCGGTGAGGTCGCCCTTCATGAGACCAAGCCAGTTTCGATACACGACAATCTTGTCGGCGGCGTCAACCGCGGCGACGGAATCTTCACAGTCGACGATGACGGTCACGGCCGACTCAAGGACGACATCTGCAACACCCGCCAGGTCAGTGCGACCAACTTGGTGTGATCGATCAACAATGAATTCGATGTGCAATCCATGGTGGCGAAGCAGAATCGCCGATGGCGTCGCTGCCTCTCCTTGGAAACCCACGAAAGAAGCTGGATCGCCGAGAAAACTGGTCCCACCACCTACCAGATCAACGTGGAGGGCGCCGTCCACCACCGTGTACGCCGTGACATCGCGGTGCGAGCCGACGCTGAGCGGGACGACGTCGTCTAAAAAGTCACGGACCCACGCAATAACCCGATCACCTCGCGCCGGATCGTAGGGTCCAGGAGTCGCAAGATCGCCCAGCGCATCGGTGCCGTAAAGCGCGTCGTAGAGCGAGCCCCAACGAGCGTTAGCAGCGTTGAGGGCGTAGCGGGCATTCGTGACGGGAACGATGAGTTGCGGGCCTGCGATCATCGCAATTTCAGCGTCGACACCAACGACGCTGATCTCAGTGTCCGGACACTCCGGTTCAAGGTAACCAACGTGCTCCAGGAAGGCTTGATATTCCGCGACGTGCCAAGGAGAATCACGATGTTCGCGATGCCAGGTGTCAATCTCGGCTTGCAGCTTGTCGCGCCGAGTCAAAAGTTCGCGGTTACGACCACTCATATCATGGAGCAAGCTTGAGAGGCCCCGCCAAAAACGATCCTCATCAACGCCAGAACCGGGAAGTGCCTCGTCCGTCACGAACTGATAAAAGTCCGCGTCGATCTGCATTCCTTCAATTGATACCCGGTCTCGCAATTGGATCCTCCTTCAGTACTCGCCTGAGCCGCGCTCGAGCAAATGGTCAGTCGTGGACACGAAATTCGATGGACAAACGGTCCAACGGTGTTCGCGCAGGTCATCACCCTAGCAACGCCGCCGGAGCACCTGAACTCGAGTATCAGAGTTGCTCATCGTTTCCCTTGGCGGAGGAGGATTCTCGTATCAACTTAACTTGAGCGAACACACCAGGACACCGTTGGCGCGATTGCCGAGTTCTACCTTGGCTCCAGCGTCCGCGACACTCTCTCGGCAGGCTGAATTTCACCAGACGACACTGATTCCAGCTTGTCAATGCCGAGTGAACGCCAGGCATTCATACTCGTGGTCACTCAAACGTGGAGCCGCTCTCCATTTTGATGGTTCGAGTGAGTTCAACATTCTCGAGCAATCGACGATCGTGCGTTGTCACGAGCAACGTCCCACCGAAGTCGTTCAACGCATCTTCAAGCTGTTCAATCGCTGGGAGGTCTAAGTGGTTGATGGGCTCATCGAGAATGAGAAAGTTCACGCCTTGCGCCTGGAAAATTGCGAGTTCGGCTCGTGTTCGCTCCCCGGGCGATAGGAGCCGTACGGTTCGAGTGACGTGCGCGGCGCTGAGCCCAAATTTCGCCAGAAGCGACCGGGTCTCGGACAAGGTAAGAGCACAGCGATCGCTCACGTAGCTCACCAAGTCGTGATCACCCTGCAGGGTGCGACGGTCCTGATCAAGTACGCCAACCACGACGCCCGGTCCCAGCCATCGGTTGCCACTCGTGACGTCGAGCGTCCCGAGCATGGTCTGGATCAGCGTCGACTTTCCGGCTCCGTTATCTCCCGTCAGCGCAATGCGGTCACCCCACGAGATCTCCAAATTGATCGGTCCCAAGCGAAACGTCGCACGGTCGACGACCACGTCACTCATCCTCGCGACGACGTCCCCGGCACGTTTCGCTTCGTCGATCGTGAATCGTAGATCCCAACCTTCGAAGGGCTTCTCCACCACTTCACGATTTTCGAGCGCGCGTTCGCTCTGGCGGGCCTTGTGGGCCTGCTTCTCGGTTCGGTTGATGCGAAAATCGCGCTGCGCCTTGTCATGGTCGGGAGGATTCTTTATCTCCTTGCGCACGCCGTCAATCGACCACTGGCGTTGACGCTGCGCTCGGTTCGCGAGTTGTTCCTTCTGGCGTTGGTACTCGTCGAACGCTGCACGAGCGAGGCGAAGGGCGTTCAGTCGCTCGGCGTGGTAACCGGACCAGCCGCCGCCGTACTCCGTCGCCGTGTGGTGATGTTCGTCGATCTCGAGGATTGCGGTCACCGTACGTTCCAAGAATGCTCGGTCGTGCGAAACGATGACGGTCCCGCCCTCGCGTTGGCGGACCCACTCTTCCAGACGGGCAAGCCCGGCGAAGTCGAGGTCGTTCGTGGGTTCGTCCAGTAGCACGATGTCGAAGCGTGAAAGTTCGATCGCCGCGAGCGCGACTTTGGCCTCTTGACCGCCGGACAAGGTCGAGGCATTCCAGTCCACCGTCGACGCCACGCCGAGTTCGCCCAGCACCGTTTCGAGACGGGCGTCAAAACTACTCGCGCCGAGGGACTCGAAGCGGGTGAGCGCGAGGTCGTAGCGGAGCTCCGCACCACGAGTGCTCGACGCCAGGGCGTTGGCCGCCGCGACGAGCTCTGATTCCGCCAGCGTGACGCCCGTCCGACGAGACAGTGCGCCACGAACGGTTTCGTCCGCGCGGCGGTCATGTTCTTGGGCCAGGTAGCCAACCGTCGCACTTGGCGGGTCGACGGTCACGGTTCCTCTGTCGGGGGTCAGATCACCCGCGAGCAGTTGGAGCAACGTGGACTTACCGACGCCGTTGGGCCCGATGACCCCCACGCACCGACGGGGTCCAACGGTGAGTGACACGTCAAGAAGGACGGTTCGCCCACCGCGATCATGCGTCAGCGTGCGCGCGGCAAGAATCGCGGAGGTGGCGTGCAATGAGTTCGAAAAGTGCGATAGCGGCATCTGAAATCTCCAAGAACGAGGGACAAGTTCAATCGAGAAACTTCAGGAATTAACGCACGTTGGAATGGTAGCGCAGTGACTCACGGGTCGACGGGGCCCGTCCGGCTTGGCCTGCGTTCGACGCGCCGTCAGGAGAGCATCGGCGACCTCCTTCCCGTAACGTCTACGTCGAGGGGGTTCGAAGGACACTCATGGAATGGTCAACGTCAGGCACCCGACAGAACGAGCAGAACAACGACATTGCCAACGCCGATGCCAAAGAGCACGTCGCCAAGGAGATGGCCATTCGACTTCGCGATGCGGACGTCGTTGGCGTGGGCAGTGGGTCCACGAGCCTCTTGACGCTCTACGCACTGGTGGACCTCGCCGCCGAGCGCGGACTGCGGTTCACGGCGATCACGACGTCGTTGGAGATGGAGATCACCTGCCACCAATTGAACGTCGAGACGTCAAGCCTGCTGCAACGGCGACCCGATTGGTCGTTTGACGGCGCGGATGAAATTGACGGTGCGCTCAACATGATCAAGGGGCGTGGGGGCGCCATGCTCCGCGAGCGACTAGTCATGAGCAGTTCACCCGAGCGCTACGTCGTCGTCGACAGATCCAAAATCGTCGCTCGACTCGGCGAGAACGCCTCGGTGCCCCTCGAGATAGTCCCCGAGTCGCTCAACCTTGTTCGCTCACTGCTCCTTGATACCTACGCGATCGAGCGCCTTGAACTTCGGCCGGCGGTGCCAAAGGACGGTCCGGTGATCACCGAGAAGGGCAATCTCATACTCGACGTCAAGTTCGCGGACGTCCAACCAGCACTCGATTCGACGTTGCGGTCGATCCCCGGCGTCGTCGCCACCGGTCTGTTCATCGGCTTCAACCCAAAGGTCATCAGCGCTTAAGGACAGCACGCCTGGTCGCCACGTCGTTGCGAAACGCGACGTCACGTCGAGGTGTCTGACTACCGTGGTTCGACCACGGGCCTACGAAAGTAGTGGACGATCGCGGACGTGCGACTGCCGACGTACCAGGGGAAGAATCCGGCGACCGACGTAATTAGCACGGCCATGAAGAGTTCTCAACCCTCAGTTGGAAGTTCCTCCAACGCGCTGCCAAGTTGGCGCCAACCTTTCTTGGCGATGGGAATGTAGATCTGCTGGTACTCGTAGCGCTTGGTTTCACCGTAACGCAGAAGGGACCTTCGGGCGTTGGAGAGTGAATGTCAACGCGAAGCGACGAGTCCATCCGGTGGCAGACTTGTCCGTGATCGTCGGGCGTCGTCGAATACTGTTGGCAATAATTGGTCACTCCGACGACGACGTTTCTTGGTGCCACGTTGTCGCCTGGACGCAAGTACGAAGTTGACCTACAACGCACGATCCGACGATGAAGAGGAGGCAGAAGTGACGGAGAGCTCGTTCTCGCACATCGACGCCGCCGGCAAGCTGCGGATGGTCGACGTCACGAACAAACGTCCGACCAAGCGCCAGGCGATGGCTCGCTGTCTGGTCGTTACCGCTGCGGACGTCGACGCACTCGAGCCCTGGACCGACGGTATCGACCCCTTGCACGCCGCACGAGTGGCGGGCGTGCACGCCGCGAAGAGGACGTCGGATCTCATCCCCCTGTGCCACTCCCTCAACCTCAACGACGTCGACGTCCAACTCCACGCGTACGCCGGTGGGATCGAAGTCACCGCGACGGTGAGCGCTACGCAACGAACCGGCGTGGAGATGGAAGCACTGGTCGCCTGCGCTTTCGCCGCCCTCAGCATCATGGACTCGCTGCAGACGACCGATCCGAATGCCCGGATCGACGACCTCGTTCTCCTAAAGAAGGAGGGCGGGAAGTCGGGAACCTGGGGGCGTCTCGTGGAGAATCCAAACACTTGACACTGTTCGGATACTCGCAGCGAGTTCATCGTGGGCCGAGAGTCAACGCGGCTGGCCGTTACACGACGGTTTCAGCGCACCGCGCCCTCACGCAGGCCACCGTTAGCATGGTCTGCAGTGGCCGACTCTGAATCCCCGATCGCGACGGCGAGCTTCGACGCCGGATCCGCCCAACCCGTCCGTCTCGCCCAGGGCTCGCCTGCCGTGCCGGTTTCGGTACGACCGCACCCGCGCGAGGGCGACGCTGAACTCAGATCTCGCATTGACGATCCCCTCCTCTTGATGCCCCTCGAGGGACCTCTCGTTGACCGCTACGCGAGGGTCCACGACGACCTTCGGATATCCGTGACGGACCGCTGCAACCTGCGCTGCGTGTACTGCATGCCTGAAGTGGGCATGACGTTCCAGCCTCGCGACGCCCTCCTCACCTTCGAGGAGATTGAACGCGTCGCCAGCGTCGCCTACGAGATGGGCGTGACGTCACTGCGACTCACCGGCGGCGAGCCACTGGTGCGAAAAGACTTGGTCTCGCTCGTGTCGCGTCTGTCGACCATCGGCTTCAGGGACCTCGCGATGACGACGAACGGAATGTTGCTGTCGCCAGTGATTCAGTCCCTCGCCGACGCCGGACTGACGCGCGTGAACATCAGTTGCGACTCACTACGCGAAGAGCGCTTCAGCGCGATTCGTCGCCGAGGGAATCTCGATACTGTGCTGCGCGCGATGGAGGCCGTTGAGGGCGCGGGACTCTCGCCGCTGAAGATCAACGTCGTCATTCTGCGCGGAGAGAACGAGGACGAGATCCTGGACTTCGCCTCGTTTGCCCGTGACACGAAGCGCGTCGTTCGCTTCATCGAGTTCATGCCCCTCGACGCCCAGGGGCACTGGGACAAGTCCCAGCTGGTCCCCGGACGCGAGATCTTTGAACGGATCGACGCGGTCTGGCCACTCCGTGCCATCGACGTCGGCGGCTCAGCGCCGGCTGAGCGTTTCGAGTTCGAGGACGGTCAAGGAGAGATCGGGCTCATCTCGAGCGTGACCCAACCGTTCTGCGGCACCTGCAACCGACTTCGCTTGACGGCCGATGGTGCGATAAGAAACTGCCTCTTCTCCGACAACGAGTTCTCGCTGCGCGATCTGATGCGCGACGGCGGTAGTGACGACGAGATCGCTCTCATGCTGCGAAAGGCCGTCTGGGAGAAGTTCCCCGGGCACGCCATCAACGAACCGGGATTCCTGCGCCCCACGCGTTCGATGTCCATGATCGGCGGCTGAGTCAGTGAAGTACCGCGCCGCCCAGGCCGCTGAGCTCCTCGGGGTGAGCGCCGACACCATTCGTCGATGGGCCGACGCGGGTCGCATCAAGTCGACGCTCGACAGTGACGGAAAGCGCTACTTCGAAGGCGTGGACCTCGCCAAAGCGGCCATCGCCACGGCCAGCCCGCAGGCGCCGAAGAGTCCCCGAGCCCAATCGGCGCGCAACCGCTTCGTCGGCATCGTGACCAACGTCGTGAAGGACAAGGTCGTCGCGCAGGTCGAGATACAGGCGGGCCCGCATCGTTTCGTCTCTCTCATCACGCGCGAAGCGGTCGACGAACTGGGCCTGGTACCCGGCGTCGTCGTCGACGCGGTGGTGAAAGCAACCAACGTGAGCGTGGAGATACCGGACAAGTTTTAGGACCGAGTTTCGCGTCCGACGCACAACTGCGCACCGCGGCGCCGCCCTAGGGAGTCGTCGGTACAGCCCACAGAGATATTGCCTCCGGGTCGAGCGTAACTTGACAGCGCGATCCCACGTCAACCTCGAGTGCGCCCCACGTACGGGCGTGGATTTCCAAATCATTACCCACGCTGATGAAGAGGTCGTACGCCGTACCAGTGTCCGCGACGTCACTGACGGTCCCTCGCAGTACCGCGCGAGGTGCGCTCGCCGTGACGTCACTCGAGACCGAGACACGTTCGGGTCGAATGCTCCAGAGCACCGAGGTACCAGGCGCGAGATCGGTGGCGTTGATGGCGACCGGTGTTCCTTCGATCTCGAGCGACACCGACGTCGCGACTCTCGCCAGATTCAAGTTCTCGACGCCCACCAACGTCGCCACTTTCGCCGACACCGGTCGAGAGAAGACGGAACGACTCGTTCCCGATTGCAACACTCGTCCGTCGGCAATCACCATCAACTCGTCCGAGAGGAACGCGGCTTCTTCCGGGTCGTGCGTCACCAGCACGGTGGCGAGGCCAGTCTCACGCTGCAGTCGGCGAAGTTCGCGACGAAGCTCGAGACGCACCGGCACGTCGAGCGCGGAGAACGGCTCATCGAGCAAGAGCACCTTCGGCGATCGACAGAGCACTTGCGCCAAGCCCACGCGTTGGCGCTCGCCACCCGAGAGTTCGGACGGTAATCGACGCTCGAGGCCGTCGAGATGAAGATGCTCGAGCCAGTACGCGGCCAGTTCGGGTGTCGCGCCCTTCGCGAACAGCAATTGGCGCCATACCGAGAGGTGGGGGTAGAGGGCGAAGCCCTGGGACACGTAGCCAACGCCTCGACGTTCGACCACGACGTCACCGATCGACTCGTCGCCGTACCAGACGGGTCCGGGCGACGAGCCGTAGAGGCCGGCCAAGCACCGCAGTAACGCCGACTTGCCCGATCCCGAGGGGCCGAGCACGCCGAGGTGGCGCGCGTTCGAGTCGTGGACCATCTCGAGGTGAAAGGAACCGAGATGGTGATCGAGCGCGAAACGAACGGGCTGGGAACGCACCACCGCGGGCGCACGCTTCGTCGCGGGCGCTGTCGCGCGCGACGAAGGAAGTCTCGCGCGGCTGAGCAACACGACGACGATCGCGACGCCGAGGGCCAACGCGGTCGGCGCCAACGTCGTGGGCAGTCCCCGACCGCTGAATTGGTTGTACGTGTAGATCGGCAGTGACGCGGGGTTGTAAGCGAGGATGACGACGGCACCGTACTCGCCAAAGGCTCGCAACCAGGTCAGCAGCATGCCCGCTCGAATTCCGTGACCCGCGCTCGGCACTGCGACGCGCAAGAACCGCGACGCCTCGGAGTGTCCGAGCGTCGCCGCGACGTCCAGCAGTCCCTGATCGATCGAGGCGAAGCCGGCGCGCGCGGCCACGATCAAGAACGGCGACGATACGAACGTCATCGCGATCACGACCCCGACCATGGAATCCGTGAGGTGCTCGCCGAAGAGGCGGCCCAAGAAGGTGTACGGCCCGACGATGTACACGAGCACGATCCCACTCATGAGTGGTGGCAGCGCCAGCGGAACCTGGACGACCAGCCCCACGAGGGCCATCAACCGTCCCCTCGAACGAGTCAGCAAGAACGCCAAGGGCACGCCGAACAGCGTGGCGAGGGCGAGCGAGATGGTGGCGCCGATCACCGAGACCCACAGCGCCGGGAAGAGGCCCGGCACGTGAAAACCACGCTGGGGCGACGTCACGAAACGCACGGCGAACGCCGCCAGGGGATAGCCCAAGTAGACGACGATCACGCCGCCCAACCAGACAACTGGACTCTTCACGGTCCTCGACGCGGTCACGACGTCGTCGTGGTGGGCGCGGCCGTTGTGGTGGTCGTCAAACTTGAAGAGCCGCTGGAGAGAATGGGCGGGACCATCGGCGTGACGCCGTTCTTCTTCAAGATCCTTTGACCCGTGGCACCGAGGAGGAACTTCACGAAGGCCCTCGCCGCGCTCTTGTGGGGGGCCCGATTCAGAATCGTGAGCGTGTACCCCGCGGCCAACTTCGTACCGGACAACGGCGCGGTCTTCAAGTGCGCGGCCACCGCTTCGACCGCGTAGAAGAACCCGGCGTCGAGCTGACCCGCTTGCAACTCACCCACGAGCGCCGTCTCGGCGTAGACGTTCGACGTCGAGGTCGCGAGCGCGTTCAGTCTCGGAATGTCGTAACTAAGAGCGACGCCCGTCAACGCGTCGACCGCGAGGATACCTTTCGGGTCGGTCGCCGGGTCGGTTCGACCGAGCAAGAAGTTCGGCAAGTCCACGACGTTGTACCACGGCTTCGTCTGGAGGTCTTTGGCGTACTTCGACGACGGGTTGTAGCCCAACACGAGCGACGACGTGCCGAACTCCTCGTACTTCGAGACCCAATCACCGTTGGCGCTCCCCTGCAGCGCCGCGTCCGCGCTCGGCGAGGCGCTGATGAACACGTCGCCCACCTGCGTCCCGCCCTTGATCTCGGTCGCTAGCGCGCTCGACCCGTTCGAGAAGCCGCTCACGGTGTAGCCGGTGGCCTTGTGAAACGCGGGGCCGATCTGTCGTTGCATCACGTCGAGCAACGATCCGGCGTAGAGCACGTCGACGGTCCCTGACGGCTTCGAACGACCCGTCGCACTCGCTCGAGCGCTGCTCGAGGGTCCGAGCAGCACAACCGCCACCATCAGTGCCGACACGGCTACCGCGCGCACGCGACGCCACGAGTGCCCTCGCCGAGAAGTTCCTCGATGCACTGAAAGCGTCGCCACGATCCGGCCTCCCTGGCTATGCACTTACAGTAACATCGCACGAAAAGCCACGTGAACGCCTCGCCTACTCGTCAATGTCACCGTATCTGCGTGTCGAGCATGGACCCACGTTCTCGTCACGGACGCGTCGACGACCCACGAGAATCCAACGAACGAACGACGCTCAAACACCAACCGTCGAGACGAGCGACGTTCAGAAATCTGCGACTCGGCGACATCATCGCGTCAAACGGGCGAAGAAGTCCGCCCGTTAGGATGAGGCGAATGTCGTCCACGCCAACGTCAAACTGGGTTTTGGTCACGTCCGAGCGCCTTTCGCTCGACGCCCTGGCCCAGTGGGCCACGCGACCAAACTGCGGCGCGGTCGTCACCTTCAGTGGCGTCGTCCGCGACCATTCGGCGGCCCGAGAGAACGTGATCGCCCTCGAATACGAAACCAGTACCGAGTTGGCCGAACGTCGCATGAGTGAGGTGATCGATGAAGCACGCGTACGTTGGCCCTCGCTCGAGGCCGTCGCTCTCCACCACCGGTCCGGTCGGGTCGAACTCTCAGAACCCACCGTCGTCGTCGCCGTGTCGTCACCGCACCGCGACGACGCGTTCGACGCCGCGCGGTACTGCATCGACACCTTGAAAGTGACCGTTCCCATGTGGAAGCGCGAGGTATGGGAGGGCGGCTCAGCGTGGAGCGACGACTCGTCGCCCATCGTGAATGCCCGGGACCGATGAAGAACGCAACGACGCTGCGGCGGGGGCCAGCGTGGCGATGATCTCACTCGCGGAGGCTCGTCAGTTCGTGCTGCACGGTCTTGCGCCCCTTGCTCCCACCACACTCACGCTCGAGCAGTCGCTCGGCTGCGTGGCGGCCGAGGGAGTGACGGCCCGCGAGCCGTCACCACGGTTCGCGAACTCGGCGATGGACGGCTTCGCCCTCAGGGCCATCGACACCGAAGGCGGATCCGTTCGCCTTTGGATCACGGACGCGATCTTCGCCGGCGACCTCGCCTCTACCCAAGTGGGCGAAGGCGAGGCCATGCGCATCATGACCGGGGCACCGATACCCGAGGGAGCCGACAGCGTCTGCATGCGCGAAGAGGCGACGGTGGACCCCGACGGCGCGACCGTGCTCATTCATCGCGCCGCTCGTCCGGGCGAGTTCGTGCGACTCGTCGGCGAGGACGTGACGGTCGGTCAAGGTCTCCTCGAACCGGGCAGCGACGTCGGTCCGGCCCTCCTGGGCGTTCTAGCCAGTCAAGGCGTGACGTCGCTCCTCGTCCACCCGCGTCCGCGCGTCGGCGTGCTGTCGACGGGCAACGAACTCTCAAACGCTGATGGCCCGTTGGCCCCAGGAAAGATCCGGGACTCGAACCGACCTTCTCTCTTGGCCTCCCTGCAACAGTCAGGCTTCACGCCCGTCGACCTCGGCACGGTCGGCGACACCGCCGCGGAGATCACGCGGGCCTTCCAACGAGGGACGCACGAGTGCGATGCCATCATCTCGACGGGAGGCGTCAGTGTGGGCGACGCCGACTTCGTCAAATCCGTCCTCGCGGAACTGTGCGGCGAGAACGCACGTTCCATGCAGGTGGCGATTCGCCCCGGCAAACCGTTCGCCTTCGGCGTCGATCCCTCTGGCACGCCGTTCTTCGGCCTGGCGGGTAATCCCGTCTCCACCCTCGTGGGCTTTGAACTCTTCGTTCGTCCCGCGCTGCGCCTGCTCGCGGGCTACGCGGAGCTCGACCGTCCAACGATCAGCATGGTCCTCGACTGTCCGCTGCCCCGACGTCGCGACGGGAAGCTCCACCTCGTGCACGTGATGGCGAAAGTCCACGACGATGGGCGCATCCACGTCGAGCACGTCGCGCGCCAAGCGTCACACCTCTTGAGCGCGATCGCCCAGTCCAACGCCCTCGCGATGGTGCCCGACGGCGACGGTCTGGACGTGGGAGCGATGGTGCCAGCGACGATCCTCGACGCCACGCACTTGAACGGCGTCTGACGTGGCGCGACTCCTTCTCCTCGGTCCCGCGCGCGAGGCGGCCGGTGTACGCAACGACCTCGTCGAAGGTTCAACGCTCGACGACGTCCTTCGCGCCGCCGTCACCAAGTACGGCGAGAAGTTTGAAGAGATCCTCGACGTCAGCCAGGTCTGGCTGAACGGCGAGGCCGCGGACCGCGACGCCGCCGTCGGGTCCTACGACGAGGTCGCCGTACTGCCGCCGATCTCGGGCGGGTGAGGCGCGCTTTCTTCGAGGAGAAGCGCCAACGCGTGGGGAAGAACGTCCAACACGGCGCCGAGGCACTCGACGGCGCCCTTCGGTGACCCGGGACAGTTGACGATCAGACTTCGACCCGCTGTGCCGGCCACGCCGCGCGACAGTCGTCCGAGCGGGTTGACCGAGCGCATCGCTTCACTGAGTCCCGGTGCTTCACGCTCGAGGACGTCCAAGGTGCCCTCAGGGGTGAGATCGCGCGGCGAAAATCCCGTGCCCCCCGACGTGACGATCAGTCCAGCGAAGTCCGCCATCTGCGAGCGTAAGGCTCTCGCCACCGATTCCACGCCGTCGTGCACGACGCGGCACTCCACGACGTCGAACCCCGCGTCGCGCAACTGCGTCGTCAACAGAGGACCCGCCACGTCCTCACGCTCACCGGACGACGCCGAGTCCGAGACGATGAGGATCTTGGCCGCGAAGTCCATTGCTTGAGCGTAGGTGATGGAGAAATTCCTTTGCGACCGTCAGCCGCCCGCCATGGCCCCCACGATGAAGAAGACTTCCTGGCCCGACACCACGGCCTCGGGCAGTGGCGCGTCGGGAGATTCGTGGGACAGGTCCTCCTCGCACGCGAAGAAGCGCACGAACGATCGACGCTTCTGCGTGACCGGGTCACGAATGGTGCCGAGCAACACTGGAAAGCGCGTCTCGAGCGCGTCGACTACCGAACGTTGCGTGACGTCACCCTTCACCTCGAGTTTGAGTTCCCGGCGGTCATTGATGAGGGTCTTCAGGTGGGCCGGGAGGACGACCCGGATCATGCCAAGGTCTGGACTTCGACCGACAGCACGGCGGGTAGGTCGCGCACGATCGGCTCCCAACTGTCGCCGGCGTTCGACGACGCGTAGACCTGTCCCCCGGTGGTGCCGAAGTACACACCACAGGAGTCCAGTGCGTCGACGGCCATGGCGTCGCGCAGTACGTCGACGTAACAGTTGGCCTGCGGCAGACCCTTCGTGAGGGGCTCCCACTCGTTGCCGCCGGTAGTACTGCGGTAGACGCGGAGCTTTCCGTCCGGCGGGAAGTGGACGGAATCACTCGTAATCGGCACGACGTAGACGGTCTCGGGTTCGTGGGCGTGCACGTCGATGACGAAGCCGAAGTCGGTAGGCAAGTTGCCACTGATCTCCGTCCACGAATCACCGGCGTTGTCACTTCGCATCACGTCCCAGTGCTTCTGCATGAACAACGTGTCGGGACGCGACGGGTGCAAGGCGATGCGGTGCACGCAGTGTCCGACCTCGGCGTCGCCGTCGGGGATGCCCTCGGAGTGCAGGCCCTTGTTCTTGGGCGTCCAGGTCTTGCCGCCGTCGTCGGTGCGAAAGACACCGGCCGACGAGATGGCGATGAAGATCCTCTTGGGATCGTTGGGACTGACGAGAATGGTGTGGAGGCACATGCCGCCGGCGCCGGGTTGCCAGGACGAGCCCGAATCGGTGTTGCGAAGTCCCGACAACTCCGCCCAACTCGTGCCGCCGTCGGTCGTCTGGAACAGCGCCGCGTCCTCGACGCCGGCGAGGACGGTATCGGGATCGGTGAGCGACGGCTCGAGGTGCCAGACCCGAGCGAACTCCCACGGGTGGGGCGTGCCGTCGTACCACTGGTGCGTGCCGGGCACGCCGTCGTACTGGAACTGGTTACCGACCGGCGCCCAGGTCACGCCGCCGTCGTCGGAACGTTGCATGAGTTGACCGAACCAACCCGTCGACTGCGACGCGTAGATTCGATTCGGGTCCACGGGTGAGCCCTTGAGGTGGTACATCTCCCAGCCCTCGAAGAAGGGCCCGTTGACGGTCCAGTTTTTGCGCTGACCATCAGACGTAAGAACGAACGCACCTTTTTTCGTGCCCACCAGTACTCGAACACCACTCATGGATGCCTCCTCCGCGTCGCGGATACTCGTCGTCCCGACTTACAGTAGCGGCGCGTCGTCAGTCCGTCCTAGATTTTTTGCTGACGACGCGAGCGCGCAGGACGAAACGGTAGCCGTGACCCTAAGACCTCGACGCTCGGCCTTCGAAGGTGTAACCAAAGGGCTTCGGCTCGCCCTCGAAGTAGTACGTGTCGAGGTGATCGATCCGGAAACCGGCCCGCTCGAGGCACTCCGGGATATTGCGGGTCAGGTGACACCCGCCGGCGAGTCTCTTGTTGAGTGGCTCCAAGAGCCGCTGCCAGCGCGCGGTTCCAGCGTCGGGCGCGTGACCGTGTTCCACGAAGTGCAACGTGCCCCCGGGCTTCAATACGCGGCGCATCTCTTCGAGTGCCGCCTCGAGATTGGGGATCGTGCACAACGTCCACGTCGAGAGGACGGCGTCGAACGTGTCCGACGCGAGGTCCAGGTGCTCGCCCGTCAAGCCAGCCAACTCGACGGGCGCGTTCGAGTGCGCGATGCGTTCTTTGGCAATCTTCATGCAGACGCGAGAAGGCTCGACGGCTAAGACTCTTTTCACGTCGAGCGGATAGTGGGGAACGTTCAGTCCCGTGCCGAATCCCACCTCGACGACGTCGCCCGAGAGTCCCGCACAGACCCGGCGACGGACCTCGAGCGTTTCCTTACGCTTCATGACCCGGTCTTGCAGTCGCGGCAGAACGTGGCCTGTGTAGATGCCCACGTGATCCTCCTCGCTCGCGTCGCGTACTCCCGAGACCAACCTATGGCATGTGGTGCTCGGACTCCGGGTGACCGCCGACGTAGTGGCCGGGGTCGGCGTCGAAGGTCTCGGCACAACCCGGATTACAGAACCAGTAGTCAACGCCATCGTAGGTTCGACGCGCGGCGGCGCTGGCCGGATCGACCGTCATGCCACAGACGGGATCGATCGCACTGGCGCGTGGAGCGCCTTGCGCGTCAACGCCATGCATGTCGCCCATTCCAGCCATGGCGCCCATGGTGCCCATGTTTGGCCGGTCCGAGGTGTACTTCTCGGGCTGCGAGTCGAAGCGCTCACGACAGCGGTCCGAGCAGAAGTAGTAGTCGTCGGTGCCGACCGATGCCCGCGCGGGCGCGCTCTCCTTGTGGATCTGCATCCCGCAGACCGGGTCGATCGCGTAACCCTGTCCCCCGCCCAAGCGCTTCTGTTGACCAGCGAGCCACCACACCACGGCGGCAACGACGAGAAAGAGAATGTTCAGAAACGTCGTGTAGTTCCACTGGAAATGCGCCGACGTCACCGCCAAATGACGCGTCGTGGGCACCGCGTGAAAGAGCTGGAAGATGCCCTCGGTCAAGAGACCGGCGATAGCCATCACGACGTAAAAGAGGCCCACCAGTCGGACGGTGAGCTTCGGTCCGTAGTACTTGCGGTAGATGAGGAGGAGGGGCATCGCGATGAGGTCGGCGAAGATGAACGCGATCACGCCGCCGAAACTGATCCCGCCCGACCAGAGCGCCGCGGCGAGCGGTACGTTGCCAATCGAACAGACCCAGCTGATGACGGCGACGAGCGGACCGACGAGGGCGTTCTCGAGACTGGTCCAGAAGCCGTGACCGTGGATGAAGAGTGTGTTCCAGACGTGCGTCGGGACGAGGGCCGCCAAGAAGCCGGCCACCGTGTAACCAACGACCAGTTCGCGACGCAACATCGTGACGTCGGCCACCGCGTAGCTCGACGCGTCGGACCAGGCCGCCGGCGAACGGAGTTTCGTTGACCACGACGTCTGGTCGAGCTCCATCTGCTCTTCCATGGACACGCCCGACATCGCGTCGTGGTCGTGTCCACTCGCACCTTGGTGGGTGAGTCGGCGACGCGCGGCATCGACGAGGGGTCCCCTGAAGACGAAGCCGGCCGCAAGTGCGAAGAGGACGATCATGATCGGACCACCCACGAACTCGGCGACCATGAACTGCCAGCCGAGGAGCACGAGCATCACGATGCCGAGCTCTACGACGAGGTTGGTCGAAGCGATCATGAAGATCATCGCCGACACGAAGTCCGCGCCCTTCACGAAGAGGGACTTCGCCATCGCGGTCGCGGCGTAGGAACAACTCGACGACACGGTGCCGTAGCCGGCGGCGCGCCCGAGCGCGGCGGGACGATGGTCGCCCAACTTGGCCTGCATCTGTTCCTTGGAGATGAACGCTTGGACGAATCCCGAGAGGGTGAAGCCGAGCACGAGGGCCCAGAGTGTCTCCCAGAACATGAAAAAGCCTTCACGCAGGCTGCGCCCCACGTCGTCGAAGAAACGCGTGACGCTGAACGTTGCGAGCAGGTCAGCGTGCACTTCTCACCTCCACACAACGCCCTGGCAGCGAGAGGGAGCGACGTCGCAAGCGCTGACGTGGTGCCACGTCGCGCGAGCCAGCGTTGACGTACTCGACGAGACGCTTCGTCTACTCACGAGCCGTTCAACCTCAAGTGGAGCGCCCCTTCGATTCACGATCGCACCAGTCTTCGGATGGCCTCCTGGGCTTCTTTGATCTTGGCGTCCGCGCTCGGGCCGCCCTCGAGCAACGCTTCGGACACACAGTGCGAGAGGTGATCATCGAGCAAATTCATCGCTACTGCCTGCAGGGCGCGCGTCGTCGCCGAGATCTGATCGAGGATGTTGATGCAGTACTGGTCGTCGTCGACCATGCGCTCAAGTCCACGGACCTGACCCTCGATGCGCTTCAGTCGTCTCTGAATGGCGGTCTTTTGGTCGATGTACGCGGGCTTGGTCACGGCACGTCCTTTCCTAACCCTGGACTATACCCCCCGGTGGTATAGAACACACCGTGCCACGTGGGGCGGCTCGGGGCTGCTTTCGTGCAAGGGCGCCGGCATTGATCAAGTCGCGAGCATCACCACCGACGAGTTCTCGCCACTGCAGCGAAAGACTGGGGACAAAGGCGTCAAGTTTCCGGCGCTCTAGGGCCAGGACGATCACGCGCGCCGCCGGGCCGCAACCCACGTGAAGGACTGCGTTGCACCTTGCGGCGTCTCGTGGTGTTCACTTTTCTGCGCCACGACATTGAACTTCGCGCCGAGGACGTCGACAAGATCGTCAACGCCGTAGCGACTGACCCGGAGTCCCGAGCAGTACTCGGGACCATCCGGAGCGAAGGTGGCGAGTATCACGGCGCCCTGTGGTGAGAGAGCGCGATCGAGTAGTTCGCGGTAGGCATCGATCTCGGGCCCAGCGAGAAAGTGAAAGACGGCGCGGTCGTGCCAGAGCGCAAATCGCCGCTGCGGTTGCCACGTCAGGAGGTCGTCGACGATCCACGCCACCCGTGGACTTGAACCTATTCTCTGCTGGCTCGCGCCAATCGCCGAATGAGCGATGTCAAGGACGGTGACGTCGGTGAAACCCCGTGCGAGCAGCCGATCGACGAGATGTGATTCCCCTCCCCCGACATCGATGGCCGCCGATGCCGGTCCAATGCCGAGCGCATCGAAAAGCCCCAGCGAAAGAGTGGGCTCCTCTTGATACCAACTCAGCGACAGCGGATCCTTTTCAACGTAGACCGTCTCCCAATGCTCGGCACGATGAAAGGAATTTGGCGGACGATCGCTCACGTGCTCAAGTCTAAAGTTTCGGGCCCAAAATACCCCGACGGAAGATGCGACGGCCCGCTAGAGGCGGTGCCCACGTGAACGAGGTTGACGTGGCGACTCGCCAACGTCAAACTCGCACCCCAATCAGTGCCACCACCAGTCCGACGGCGCCGGCGAGCAACAAACCACTCACGACGCCGCGTCGCAGTACGAAGAACCATACGGCGACGCCGGCGAGGACCGGTATCTGCCAGAGAAACTGAAGAGCTAGACCAAGAGGTATTGAGGACCCTGCAATTGCGCCAATGACGGTCGGTCCGGCGCCGCTGAGGAACGAACGAATCGAGATGTTCGAGCGAATCTTGTCGAATCGCGATCCGCCGAGGAGAACGAAGAGGAACGACGGGCCAAACGCAATGAGTGCAGCCAACAGACCACCACCCAATCCGGCCGCGGCGTAGCCGATGACGGCCACGGTTTGGACAACTGGTCCCGGCGTAATTTGACCCAGAGCAACCGCATTGAGAAATTGCGCCGCGGTCATCCAGTGGTACGTCGACACGGCGTCGTGTTGCATGAGTGGCACGATGACGAAGCCACCCCCGTAGGAGAGCGCGCCGACTTTGAACGCCACCCACGCCAGACCCCCGACTCCACCCATGGCACCCACGTGAGCGATGACGCCCGGGAAGAACGCCCTCGCCGAGTGGCGCGAGGTGGGTTGTCCGCGTTGGCGAATCATTATCTCCACGAGTCCACAGGCCACGAGGACAGCCACGAGGTACGGACCCACCGTGGCCGCGGCGCCCGCTCCGACAATGGCGTAGACAAACCAGCGAGCTCGCTCAGTCGTTTTCGCACCCATTCGTTCCCGACTTGACGGCACGAGCGTCCACGCAGCGCTGAGCGCCACCGCGGGCACCGCCGCGCCGGCACCGGCCGCGGTGCCGAGTACCCACGCCGCGGGATGGTGCGCGAGAAAGAGAACTGAGAGCGCGAGAATCAAGATGAGGCCCGGAACGATGAAACAGACGCCTCCGATGATTCCGCCCACCGTTCCCCTCAGTCGCCAGGCACAAAAGATCGCCAGTTGAGTGGAGGCTGGACCGGGTAACAAGTTTGTCGCGGCAATACCATCTTCGAATTCCTCGGCCCCCAACCAGTGCCGCTCATCGACGCACATCTTGCGCAGCAGCGCGATGTGTGTCGGCGGGCCGCCAAACCCGATACATCCGAGTCGGGTCCACTCACGCGCAATAGTGCCGAGAGAGACGCTCTTGGCCGCCCCATTCGAGTTTCGTGCGCGCATACCTAAACGTGACGCGCCACGAGCCACACGTCGAACCTTTCGTTCATGGATTGATCAATGACGACCCAAAGTAGCGCTTCAGCGTCATCTGGTGTGGCGATGTCCCTCGCGGGACTTGAGATGAGGAGTCGTCAGGGCTCCTTGGTCGAGAATTGGAGCACTGAGCTCGGCGGCGGCGTGTTGATCCTGGAGGGTGCCATCATCGCCGCAGGGGTTCTGTAGCTGGTAGCTCGTTGCTCCACCGAAGTTTACTCAGTCGTGGTTGAGCGATGCAGGGCTCTAGGATCTGGAACCATGGAGTTTCAATGCGCAGAATGTGGCTGCTCGGTTGACCGCGGGGTTCGTGTCCGCGTGTGCAAGGACCCCGAATGCTGCTGTAAGGATTTGTCCACCAAATAGGTCTCGCCGAGGTGGTCGTCGCACTTTTCGCGACAAAGCCGCGCGGGTCCGTCTCTCTCCCGAGCAACAGTAACTTCTTACGTCGCCTGCGGTCTCACGCCGGGCCATTCACTGGCAGTATGGGAGTGCTCCACACCACTTCATCGGAAAGGGGCCGCGATGTCGCCAAGCAACGTGACGTACACGACGGACACTGACCGTCGTGGCCCTTCTCATCCTCTCGTCGGGCGCTTCGTCAGCGCCTCTGGAATGAACTGACGTCATGGTCACCACTACCAGTGAACCGGCGCCGAGGGAGCCACTCAAACGAGTAGCGGTCGGGCGACGTACCATCCTGGGCCTCAGTGCTCTCGGCGCACTCGGCATTGCCTTTGGCAACAGCGTCCAGAACCTTCTCGGCAGCGCATTCGGCTCGGGCCTTGGCGGTCTCTTGCCCGGCGGGGACCGGTTCCGGATCTACTCCATCACGGGTGCCTTCCCGAAGGTCGCTGAACGTGACTACCGTCTCCAAGTCAGTGGACTCGTCGACCGTCCGAAGACCTTCACGTTGGCCGACCTCAAGTCGATGCCCGCGACGTCGTTCAAGAAGCCGTTTCAATGCGTGACCGGATGGCGTGTACCGGACGTCGAGTGGGAAGGAGTTCTACTGTCCGACATCTTGGCGACGGTGGGCGTCAAGCCCGGCGCGGTCGCGCTGACCTTCGAGTCGTACGACCGAGCGGACAGCGAAAGCCTGACGCTCGACCAAGCCCACTTACCCGACGTCATCGTGGCCTATCGAATGCTGGGCGCACCGGTCACGACCGAGCACGGCGGTCCGGTGCGGCTCTACGTCGCGCCGATGTTCGGCTACAAGTCGTTGAAGTGGCTCTCGGCGATCCGTGTCGTCAACACCGTGGTACCGGGCTTCTGGGAGCAGAACGGTTACCCCGTGAACGGCTGGCTCGACGGCACGGTCGGCCCGACCAACCCAGATCCGAGTCTGGAGTAGCGCTCGTGACCATCACCCACACCAAAGAGTCAGCGACGCGCCTGCTGCGCTTTGACCGCGTCCAACGCGGCGCCCACTGGGCCAACGCCACACTGTTCGGCGTGCTCATGTTCACGGCCATCCCGCTCTACTTCGGAACCTTTTTCGGCGTCGTCTTTCCGCGCCACACCACCGAACAGATCCACCTCTGGAGCGGCCTCGCACTGCCACTGCCAATCATCGTGTCGCTGCTCGGACCCTGGGGTCGTCAAATGCGTCGCGACCTGCGGCGCATCAACTACTGGACGCGCCACGAGATCCGCTGGATGAAGACACTGGGCAAGTGGCCACTCGACGCCGACAAGTTCAATCCCGGTCAGAAGCTCAACGCCATCTTCATTGGCGCGGCCATCATCGTGATGCTGGCCACCGGCTCGATGCTGCAGTGGTTCCGATTCTTCCCGGTGCCGTGGCGTTCCGGCGCGACCTTCGTCCACGACGTGTTCTCCTACGCGATATTCGCGGTGGTCATCGGTCACGTCTTCATGGCCCTGACCCACCCTGAGTCTCTTCGATCGATCTTCACTGGACGAGTGAGCGAAAAGTGGCCCGAAGCGAACGCCAGAAGTTGGCTCAAAGAAGAGCAACCGGAAGTGGACGCCAGCGACCCTCACTGATATCAACGAGGCACGCGACACTAGGTTCGCAGTATCTGATGTGACGTCAACGAGATCGGAGTCAGCCATGTGGGTTCGCGGTGTCATTGGTGTCGTGTTGTGCGTCGTCGGCCTCGTATGGATCGCACAAGGCACGAACGTGCTGCACGGTTCAGGTATGAGCGGCCATGGCGTGTACGCGGTGCTGGGCGCCGTCGTGTTCGTCATCGGGGCAGTCCTCATCGTGTGGGCGTGGCGAATCCGCAACGCTGGCACCGCCTAGTGCTAGTCGGCTGTCATAGCGAAGCGTTCCCTCTCCATCGGGGACGCCTTCATGTGAGTTCCGCTCCGGTCACCTCACGTAAGTGGATTGCCTCGATCAAGTACCCAGACGTAGCCCTTGCCGGTGTGGCCTCCTGCTTCAAGCGTTCGCTTCTCTTCATCCAGAAGGCGAAAGCCCAACTTCGGCGGTACTGAGGCACTGGCGCGGTTGGCTTGATCCATACGTATCTTCACGTGCTTCGCCTCGGGCACGTAGTGAAACGCCGCGTCAACGAGCACTCGCGCGGCGGCAGTCGCGTACCCACGACCGGTCCGGTCGGTACGTACCCAGTAGCCAATCTCGGGACACTCGGGATCTTTGTCGTAGTGGAGGCCTGCCGCACCGACGAGGTCGCCCGACGAATTCTCAAAGACGGCGTAGTTCCACTCCTTGTTCGTGTCAAAGAGTTCGCGACCGTTCTCCAACACCTTGTCCGTCTCTTCTCTACTCGGCGTGCCTTGCGCCCAGGGCATCCAGAGTCGAAGTTCGGTGATGCTCGACTCTACGGCCTCGAGCATCTCGTCGACCATCTCAAGTCGCCAACGACGTAAATAAATGTCGCCGTTAGATAGACGGTCCGGTAGAAGTGCCATCCAGCAATTATTACTGGCTCCATCCACTCGTAGACGCCATCGTTCGTTACGAAGTTGGGACGACCGTCACGCGTGTGGAGCCTCCAAGTGCTCGAAGGCGCGAAATGGGCGGGCGGCTCGGTCAACGACCTCGTGCTCTCGACTAGCGATCTGCGGTACTTTGCCACCGAGCACGTGTGCCAGAAGTTCCGTTCGCGTGACGTCACGCGGACGGTCGTTCAGCACTCAAACGATTGGTCGCCCGTTTCTTCGGCGAACGTCTCATCATTTCGAACGGCCCGCTCAGCAACGACTCGGTACAGTGGATCGCCCAACTCTTCGTGGAGGCGTGTCGCAGTGAACACGATCTTGGCGACGTGCGCGTCGTCGCTCATCGCCGCCCTCGCTGTCACCATTGCGTAGTCAAGTTGCTTCGTCGCAGCAATTTCGTCGAGTTGGTCATTCGACCAGACAACGGGTGCACCAATGCTGAGGTACGCCGCCGCAAGGGCCTGGAAGGAGGAACGGTCGAATCGCTCCACATCCTCCACGTAGCGACGTACTTTCGACAGCGCTTCGAGACCCGTCACGCCGTGCAATGCGGTGAAGTCGTCCGTGCTCGCGTAGACCTTGAGTGCCGCCGCCGCCAATCGACGAGGCGTCTGCTCGTCGATCACCAATGACGACGCGACGTCGGTGAACGCTGCATTGGAGGCGACGTGTCGCATTCGCTCGCTGATCTTTCTCGCCTCGGTCACGGAGTGCCAACGTTGGTCTTTCGCCAATTCCCGTAGGAGTTCCTCGGGATCGTCACTCATCACCGCTCCGCCCTCTAGGGGTCCGAGCGTCATGGCGGACGCCGCCAAATAGGCCAAACCAGCACTTACTCGTGGGGGCGCCTCGACGTCGAGTGCGTAGGCGAGGCGAATGACCCCATGAAAGGCCGCGCCCGAGACTCCCTCGACGAGACGACCGAGATGGCCGCGAAGTACCTGCTCGATGCCGTGTCCAGCGACTTCGCGACTGAAGTAGTCAACGAGTTCGGGGTACGCGGCCGTTTCGCCAATCGCGCGTTCCCAGGTGACGCTCGTGAGTCGCTCTTTTGGTTCAACTACCACCGTCAATCGCCGACGGTATTTGTTGGCAAATCGTGAGAGTTCCTGCGGTCCCGCGCCCAGGGCAGATTTTGCGACGAGAGCCATCGGCAAGTGATTCGTGAGTCCGTTCGTCGTAGTCGCGTCGAAGGTGAGTTCATCGTTCAACATCTCGCCAAGAGCTCCGTTTGACGCACTTGCAGCCATGAGTCGAAGCGTAACGGTGACCGACGGGCGCCTGACGGAGTTTGTGTGGGCCGAAGGATCTCTCCAAGTGTCGTGCTTCGAACCACGCCAACTCGAACTGCGGCCCGGACTAACGGCTCGAGCCTGCACGCTCACGAACGTCGCGCCAAGACTTCTTCGGTCCGCTTCGCCACACGAACTCTTTCGTCTGGTTCGTTCACGACCGTGTTGTACGCCAAATGAGTAAGACCAATATTGAGCTCGTAACACGTAAGACGGTGCGCAAATTCTGGCACGTCGAAACTGATGTCCTTCATGTGTGACTCGAAGACGGTCCGAACATCAAATGCTTCGAGACTCGGGAACCACGGCGCCCAGAACGTGAACCACGCCACGTCGTAGAGAAAGTCGCCGTAGACAGAGCAACCCCAGTCGAACACCGCTTCGATTCGATGGGCGTCGGTGCTCACGAGCACGTTCCGATTCAAGAGATCGCCGTGCACGAGGTGCAGATCAGTTGGACAGTCCACGAGTCGAGCGTTCAGCGCCTTCACTCCACGGACGTAGAGATCCTCCATCGCACGATCTTTCGCAAGTTCATCTCGCCATCCTCCGACGCGGGTGTTGCCGTCATCTTCAACGGACGAAGCGAGCCACTCATGCCAGGTACGACGCCGCGACGGATCGGCGGGCCAATCGGCAGACAGATCTTGATCGATGGCAACGTTGCGCAGCGCGTCAAAGAGCTGTAGGAGATTCGGCGTCAGCCGTTGGTAGGACTCGAGGTCGAGTCGCTCGAGAAAGTTTCCGTTGTGACGTTCAGAGATGGCGAAGGCACCACCAAACGCGTCGCCAATTTCAAGGACGTCCGGAATAGGGAGGAAAGGACCGCCAAAGGCAGCCGCAGAGCGATCCTTTCGAAAGTCCTCTTCATACGAGCCAAAGCGAGCGACGAGGTCTCGGCCGCCACTGCGAAACGCGAACGCTCTGGACCACGCACCCTGGCCAAGGAGGACAACGTCGCTCACCGTCTCATTGAGGTGAGCGTCAAGGAATGACCTTGCCGCCTCGGCGTCAATCGATTCGTCCAGCACGACTTCAAACTACTGAGCCTTGAAACTCGACCGTCACTTCGAAATAGTTGCCGCGTCAGACTTGCCAAATCTGAGGTCAAGAATCAGATGACGTCGTCCAATGCTGCCTCGGAGCGACGACGGAGTATCTCCGCAACCGTCTCCTCTGGAGTTTGGTCAGAAGAATCGAGCCAGAGCCCTAGGTTCGCGGTCGCGCCCAGCGCTGCATCCAAGTCCTCGATGCTGTCGCCCGTCTCGCGATACGCAACTTTGCCGGTCGTCAGGCGACGGACTTCATCGCGTCGTCGTACGACGGCCGTTGATGGACGGAGTACGACGAGATGTCGTGGTCGAGCGTTGACAGAGGTGAGCCAGGTGGTGACGTCCTCGCCGTAGATGTTGTCTTGAACCACGGAGACGAACCCCTCGGTGCAATATTCGTCAGCGACCATCCTCGAGAGTCGGTAGCGCAAGTCGAGGAATCGTCGAGCTTCCGCCACCTGATCGTCGTCGTGATGAACCCAACCTCGGGCTGCCCAACGGTAGAACGCACCACCTCGAATGTGGACGGCGCGGTCAAACTCGTGAGCCAACAAGTCAGCGATCGTTGACTTTCCCGCTCCTTGGACACCGATGACGAGCCAGAGTTCTCCGCCCATGTCGCCATTCTCATCCAGCGACGGAAAGTTTGTTCGCATGCCTGCTTCGGTCTTCGCTATCTGATCATCGGCCTTCTATCGTTGCCTAATGAAAGTCGTCCGATGCTCATCACCTGAGGAGTTCCTTTCCGAGACCGACTCGTACCGAGGACTCGATCCCGTTCGAACGAACGTGCTTGGTTCGGTAGCCTCGGCGATCGCGAACGACGCTCGAAGTTACGACGCCTACTGGTGGTGGTTGGTCAAGGATGATGACGACGGCGACGTCGTTGGCACCTCGATGCGCACCGCTCCCTTTGGACTTCAGATCGGTCCCATGCCCGCGGAGGCGGCGGCACTCTTGGCGACGGCCGTGGCTCGTGACGACGACGACTTCCCGTGGCTCACGGGTTCCGAGGTGCTCGTCAAGGTATTTCTCGATACCTATAGGGCAGCAGGCTCACCGGGTTCGTCGAGGAGGGTCGCGCGGGGACGCACGAGTCTTCTCTACGAATTGGCGGACCTTGTCGTGCCTCAGGTTGAAGGAAGTAGTCGCGTCGCCACAGCCGACGACTTTGACTTGGTCGATCAGTGGACGTCGGACTTTCACTTCTTCATCGACGGCGTCGCCCGCGAAGCCGACGAACGAGATCACGCGGCCCTCGTCGCACGAGTTCAAGAAGGTGCCCTGAGTCTCTGGTGCGTGCGAGGCGTGGTCGTCGCCATGGCCGGACGCGCGACGCCGGTCGAGACACCGTCGGGACTCGTGACCCGTATCGGTCCCGTGTTCACGCCAGCGGAGAATCGTGGACGCGGCTACGGTTCGGCTGTGACGGCGAATCTCTGTGAAATCCTGCTCGCCGGCGGTTCACGCGTCATGCTCTACGCCGATGCCGACAATCCAACCAGTAACGGCGTCTATCAACGAATCGGCTTTCAGCTGATCGACAACGTCGTCCAGTACGACCTTGTCAACGCCTGAGTGTCCGAATTCACTGCGGTCGCCAATGATCGCGCGAGTACCTAGCCGAGGGCTCGGCCCCCGAAGGACGTGGCGACGGCCTGGGCGACGCTGAGCGCGTCAGCGTCTCGAACACCACTGGGCGTCGGTGTCAGTAGGTCGTCCCAGATGGCGAGACACGTGCCTCGCAACTGGACGAACCCCTCCGATCGAGCGAAGAAGAAGACGTGCAGATGGGCTCCTCCGTCACCCCAACGCGAAACGTGCGCGCGAGCGACGTGTGGAAGTGACTCAACTGCTCGAGACACGTGAACGACGAGTCGTCCCAGTTCACCGGCCAGCTCGTCTGGCAGATCCGTCAAGTCATAGTGATCCTTCGGTAACAACATCATCACCAAGGGCGCGCCAGAAGGTTCACCAAACGTCACGAGGCGCCAGTGGTCGTCTTCCCACACCGTTCCTTCGCCGCTGACGGCGCACGCGCCGCACGGCAAGCCGCCTTCACCGTGGCGCGGAGGCTCGGGCAGCTCCGGTGGCCTCAACGGAACGACTCGAAGTCCCTCGGGTTCGAAAGGAAAGATCTCCCAGGCGGTAAGGCGTGACAACGGCATACGCCCATCCGAGTCCGCTGTTGACACTGCGTTCGAATAGAACTCATCGGGGCTCAGTGGCATTCGCAAATGGTACTTCTGAGGACCGACGTCGTCGAGGGTGCCGCCGGACGGCGACGTCCGGTCGAAACGTGCCCCGGAACGCAGCGCCATCGGTCGCGGCGAGCACGTGGAGCCCTGAGAGAGTCGTGGACGCGGCGGACCTCTCGAGTCGACAGAAGCTCACTCCATCAGCTCAACGTCGTTTCGCGGGCTCCGCGGTGTTGGAATCTTCGCCCTCGACAGCGTTTTACGAAGGGATCGACCAGAGGTCATCCGTTGCCACGTCGAACGGGATGATGGGCTGGAATATATTGGCCCAATCACTCCGGAGATCACGCCACCCAAGGGCAAGACGCACATCGGGCGCATCGTCGCGGTCGTTGTGGCGGGCCTCAGCCTCTATGTCCTTCTGCCGGCTCTCGTCAAAGTCATCTCTTCGTGGCCTCGACTCTTAACGCTCGAGCCGTGGTGGCTGCTCGTTGCGATCCTTTGTGAGGCCGCGAGTTTCTTTTGTGCCATGGCTCTGTTGCGCCTCGTCCTTCGAACGAAGAGTTGGTTCGCGGTCGTCACGGCAGGACTCGCGGGCAACGCCGTGACCAACACGCTGCCCGGAGGGGACGCCGTCGGAGCGAGTGTCCAGTACCGAATGCTCGCGGGCACCGGCATCGACTCCGTGCAGGCGGCCAGTGGTCTCGCCGTCTCCTCCATCATCGGCGTGGCCGCGCTGTTCTCACTGCCGATCTTCGCGCTGCCCATCATCATCGGCGGCACGGCGGTGAGCGCCGGTCTCGTGCACGCGGGCGAGCTCGGCGGCGTCGGCTTCGTACTGATCGTCGGGCTCGGCGCCGTCATCCTCACGACCGACAAGATCCTGCTCAGCCTCGGCAAGGCACTCCAGTGGATACTTCACAAACTTCCCCGGCGGCGAGAGGAGTCGACGGACTTGGGCGCGCGGTTGGTCGCTGAACGCAATCTCGTGCGCACTGATCTCGGCCAGAACTGGTGGAAGGCACTCTTGTTGATAGGCGGGCGCATCGGACTCGACTACTTCAGCCTCTTGGCCGTGCTTCGCGCCACGGGCACTCGCCCCAATCCGTCGCTCGTGCTGTTGGCCTACGCCGCGACGGCCGTGCTGGCCCTGCTGCCACTGACCCCTGGCGGTCTCGGCCTCGTCGAGGCGAGTCTCAGTGGCCTGCTCGTCCTCGCGAACGTTCCGACCGGCAACGCCGTCGTGGCGACACTCGCCTTTCGACTCGGCTCCTACTGGCTACCGACGATCGCGGGCGGCGTGTGTTACATCCTCTATCGACGTCGCTACGGACCGTTGCGTCAAAGTGAAGGAGCTACCTAGAGGGTGCCAGCGTTGCCGCGGCAGTAGCGTAATCCGGAGAATCAGCGACGAAGGGAGAGCGACAGAGTGGCCGATCCAGCGAACCCCGATCCCGACGGCGTCTCGACTACCCGACGTTCGCGACTCTACGCCCGCGCCCACGTCAACGGCGTCCCGCTGAAGTCCATCCTCACCACGGTGTTCGTGGTCGTCGTCGTCTACTTCTCCTTCCAAGTCCTCTATCGTCTGCGCGCCGTCCTGCTCTTGATGTTGGTCGGCGCGTTCATCGCACTGCTCTTGAACCCCATCGTCAACTTCCTCCAGCATTGGAAACTGCCTCGACGCGGGGCGGCCGTGTTGGTCGTCACGCTCGCGGCGATACTCGTGTTCGTTGGTCTCGCGGTGGCCTTTGGCTACCCACTGGTGAATTCGATGACGCACTTGGCGAACGCGCTACCGACCTACGTCCACAACGCCGAGAACAACAAGGGTTGGATTGGCCACCTCCTGCACCGCTACCACGTCGAGACGTGGTTGCACCGAAACTCGTCAAAGTTGGTCTCGCTCGCCAACGGACTCAGCAAACCGGCCCTCGCACTTGGTAAGGGCGCGGCCACACTGCTACTCGCACTCGTGACGATGTTCGCCTTCGTCACCCTGCTCCTCCTCGAAGGACCCAAGATTCGTCGGGCGGGACTGGCGATGATGCTGCCGAAGAACCGGGTGTGGGTGTCGAAGGTCGGCGCCCAGGTCTCGCGAGCGGCTCTCGGGTACATGCTCGGCAACTTCTTCACTTCAGCGATCGCGGGCGTGGTGGTGTTCGTCGCCCTCTTCACCCTCTCGGTGCCCTTCGCGATCCTCTTCGCCATCTGGGTTGCGCTGGTGGACTTCATCCCCCAGATCGGTGGCGCGCTGGCGGGGATACCCACGATCGCCTTCGCGTTGGTGCACTCGCTCACCGCGGGCATCGTGACGGCGATCGTCTTCGTCGTCTACAGCCTCCTCGAGAACCACGTCCTCAATCCCATCATCATGAGTCGCACCGTGAAGATCAATCCCTTGAGCGTCTTCATCGCTATCCTCGTCGGCGCCGAGATCGGCTCGTGGGTCGGGGGCATCTTTGGCGGCTTCGTAGGGGTGCTCCTCGCCGTGCCGATAGCCGCCACGATTCACGTGCTGTTCCGAGAGATCTGGAACTCGACGGCGTCGCCGCCCGGGGTCGCCGCCAACCTCTCCAATAAGACCGATCCCTTCAGCGCCGAATAGCAAGGTAACGTCGCACCGATGATCGAAGCAGACGGCAACGTGGCCGCGTCCGTTCTCACGAACGCGCTCGCGAACGTGCGCGAACTCATTGACGCCGCCGCCGAGCCCCACTCGCGCACTGAACGCGCCACTCGACGTCGATTGCGTCGGCTCTTCGACGATCCACGCGCCGTTGAAGTCACCATCACGTTGACCGACGAGGTGATGCGATTCACGTCCGCACACAGTGCCGCGAGGGCACTTCGATCCGCGGTGTCCAACGCGACAGCGAAGGGCTTTGGTCCCTTGAACGTCCTCGGACTGCGCGCGGTGACGCTGTGCTCGTACGTGGCGCCGTCGACCGCTCTTCGAATCGTCAACGCGCGGGTGCGCCGTCTCAGCGAGAACCTGATCCTGGACGGCGATCCCGCGTCACTCCTTGCGACGTTCCAGTCCCACGAGCGTGAGGGCCTCTCGCTCAACGTGAACGTCCTCGGTGAAGCCGTCCTCGGCGAGCGAGAGGCCGACGATCGCCTCGAACGCGTCCTCGACGTCGTACGCCGCCCCGAGGTCAACTACGTCTCGGTGAAACTCTCGTCGATCGTGAGCCAGCTGGTCACCATCGACCACGAAGGATCACGCCAGCGCGTCGCGGCGAAGCTGCGCGTCCTCTACCGTGAGGCCGAGCACCACGGCACCTTCGTCAACCTCGACATGGAAGAGTACCGAGACCTCCGCCTCACGCTCGACGCCTTCACGACGGTGCTCGACGAACCCGAGTTCCATGGTCTGCGGGCGGGTCTCGTGCTCCAGGCCTACCTTCCTGACTCGCACGGTGCGCTCGAAGCACTCATCGATTTCGCGCGGCGTCGTCACGCCCACGGTGGCGGCCAGCTGAAGGTCCGACTCGTGAAGGGCGCGAACCTCGCGATGGAGCACGTCGAGTCCGAACTGCATGGCTGGGTCCCCGCGCCGTACGCCACCAAGACGGAGGTCGACGCGAGTTTCTGTCGACTCCTCGACGTCGTCCTGCGTCTCGAACACGCCACGTCGCTGCGCGTGGGCGTCGCCAGTCACAATCTCTTTCACGTCAGCTGGGCGCTGGAGCTCGCTGCGTCGCGCGGCGTCAGTGACCAACTCGACGTCGAGATGCTCGAAGGCATGGCCAACGCCGAAGCGCGCGCCCTCGTCGCGCGTGGCCACTCGGTGCTGCTCTACGCACCGATCACGCAGCGCGACGACTTTGCCACTGCGGTCGCCTACCTCGTGCGACGGTTGGACGAGAACACGGCGCCCGAGAACTACCTGCGCTCAGCGCTCGTCATCGCCGGCGACGAGGGCGTCTACGAGGACCAACAACAACGATTCCTCGACGCGCTCGAGGCGCGCCACCACGTGAGTGTCGAACCGCGACGACTTCCTCTCCACCCGAGCACGTCACACTTCGAGAACGAACCCGACGGCGATCCCGCGAACGATCGCTACGTGAGCGAGGTCACCACCGCGCTCGCCGACGCGCGCCAGCGTAGGGACGTGACGATCGACACCCTCACCCACCTCGACGCCAACGAGTCCCCCGCGTTTGAAGAAGGTCACGACCCGAGCGACCACGGGCACTCGTGGTATCGCTACCGCGTTGCCGAGTTGTCCGAGATCGACCAAGCGCTCGAATTCGCGAGTTCCGGTTTCGCCCACTGGCACCACCGTTCGCTCGACGAACGACAGTCGATCCTGCGTCGTTGCGCGCAGGTGATGGGAGAGCGCCGCACCACCACCATCGCCGTCATGGCGCGTGACGGCGGCAAGACCGTCGCGGAGGCCGACCCCGAGGTGAGCGAAGCCATCGACTTCGCTCGCTTCTACTCGTCCATGAGTCCGAGCGACGACGCGTCGACGCCACTTGGTGTGGTCCTCGTCGTGCCCCCCTGGAACTTCCCCTACGCCATACCCGCCGGCGGCGTCCTCGCCGCGCTCGCGGCCGGCAACGCCGTCATCTTGAAGCCCGCTCCCGAAACGGTTGCCGTGGCCCACGAACTGGCGACGCAGCTTTGGGACGCGGGCGTCCCACGTGAGGTCCTCCAACTTCTGCCCACGCGTGACGACGAATGCGGTCGTCACCTCGTCACGCACGTCGGCGTCAGCGCCGTCATCTTGACGGGATCGTTCGAGACCGCAAAGCTCTTCACCTCGTGGAAACCCAAACTGCGCCTCCTCGGTGAAACCAGTGGCAAGAACGCCCTCGTGATCACCGCCAGTGCCGACGTGGATCTCGCGGTAAAGGACTTGGTGCAGTCGGCTTTCGGTCACGCGGGCCAAAAGTGCAGCGCCGCGAGTCTCGCGATCGTCGAGCGGTCCCTCTACGAGGACCCCGCGTTCTCGTCCCAACTCGTCGACGCGGTGACGAGTCTTCGCGTGGGGGCGAGCTACGAACTGTCCACCAACGTTGGGCCGATCATTCGACCACCGCAACCGGCGTTGCTTCGTGCGCTCACGCAGCTCGATGAGGGCGAGTCGTGGCTGGTGGCGCCGGAACGGCTCGACGATGAGGGCCTGCTCTGGCGACCGGGCGTCAAGGTGGGCGTCCAGCCAGGATCGTGGAGTCACCTCAACGAATGGTTCGGTCCCGTGCTCGGCGTTATGGTCGCCGCGAACCTCGACGAAGCCATCACCTGGCAGAGCCAGGTCCCCTACGGACTGACGGCTGGCCTGCACTCGCTGAGTCAAGCCGAGTGCGAGCAGTGGATCGAGCACGTCGAAGCGGGCAACCTCTACGTCAACAGAGGCACGACGGGTGCCGTCGTGCACCGTCAACCCTTTGGGGGCTGGAAACGCTCGAGCGTGGGCCCCACGGCGAAGGCCGGTGGCGCGAACTACGTCAACTGCCTGCGCCATTGGCGACGGGTCGTCGACGTCGACGCGGCCTTCGCGGAGGCGTCGACGTGGTGGCGCGAGTGCGGGTCCGTGGCACTCGACCGGGCGGGCCTGAGCGGCGAACGCAACCTCGTTCGCTACAGCCGTCCCACCAAGCCCGTCGTCATCCGCGTCGACGTCGCGGTCTCTCCCAATCAACTGGCCTACGTGCGATGTCTCGTCGACGTGGCGCGCCTGCACGTGGAGTTCAGCGCGGAGTCCCTGGTGCGTGGCCTCCTCGACGTCACCCTCGAGAGCGTCGACGAGCTGGTCGCGCGCGCCGACGCGGTCTCGCGCGTTCGCTGGATAAGTCGCGAAGTGGCGCCGACCCTGGCGCTCCTCGAGAAGGGCGTCACGCTCGACCCGCGCGCGCTCGCCCAGTCCGGCGCCGTCGAACTGCCTCGCTGGCTACTGGAACAGAGTGTCGCGGTCACGAGCCACCGCTACGGCAACGTCCACGCGGGACCGAAACCTGCGTGTCTCGGACTCGGCGAGGAGAAGCGGTACCAGATGGAGATGGCCCTACGCGCTCGCGTCCTTGGGTAGTCCGAGCACGCGCTCGGCGATGATGTTGCGCTGCACGACCGACGTGCCACCGCCAATCGTGAGGGCCTGCGCGTAGAGAAAACCCCAGTACCACGAGCGGCCCTCGTTGCCGTCGACGCCACCGGGTCCGTGACCTTCGACCATGCCAGCGCTTCCGGCGAGGCGCTGCGCCAACGTCATCACCTCTTGGCCGTGATCGTCGGCGAGGGCCTTTCGAAGACTCGCGTCCGACGAAGTCGCCTTGCCCGCTCGGGCGTTCTCCTTCAGTCGCATGCGCAAGAAGCGCAAGATCTCACCGCGCGACCAGCATTTCATGAGATCGTCGCGATTGAGTCTCGACAGTGGCCCGCCCTGCGATCGCACCAGCGCCACGAGGTCCGCGGCCGTGGGGCCTCGTCCCCACAAGACGCCCTCGCCCGAGAGCGACACTCGCTCGTTGCCGAGCGTTACCTTGGCGAGGCGCCACCCTTCGTTGACCTCTCCGAGGAGTGCGTCCGCGCTGAGGCGCACGTCGTCGAGGAAGACTTCGTTGAAGGCGTGGTCGCCCGTCATATCGACGACCGGACGGATCGTGACGCCGGGGGCGTTCATCGGGCAGATGAAGTACGTGATGCCATTTTGTGGCGCGCCTTCGTTCGACGTGCGCGCGAGCAGGATCCCCCACGTCGAGAGGTGGGCGTAACTGGTCCAGAGCTTTTGACCGGTGATGACCCACTCGTCGCCGTCCTTCTTCGCGCTCGTCGTCAGTGACGCGAGGTCACTGCCGGCGTTGGGTTCACTGAAGAGTTGGCACCAGAACTCCTCGCCGCTCAGTATCTTGGGCAACCACTTCTCTTGTTGTCCCTTCGTGCCAGCGACCAAAATCGTCGGTCCGGCCCAGCCGATGCCAATCGGGTTGATGGGTCGAGTCACTTTGGCTCGGCGAAGTTCGTCGTCGATGAGGAGTTGGTACTCGATGGACGCGTTGAGCCCCCACGGCTCGGGCCACGCTGGCGCCACCAACTTGGCGTCGGCGAGTTCCTTACCGGTCGGGCGAGGATGATCGGCGAGCCATTGGCGCAGTTCGACTCGTCGTACGTCGAGCTCGTCGATACTGCTCTCGAGTGAGACCGTCACTGGCGCGAGCAGACCGCGACCCTCGTCGATCTCCCCAACTCTGCTGGCCACGCGCGACTCCTTTGACGTCCACGTCCAACGTAACGCGCTTCGTCGACGCCGAGCGTTCGCCGCACTTCATCAGGCGTTGAGGTCTCGACGTCATCTACGACAAACGGTTGTCGCCCTCGCGCTCCAAGGTCGCTGCGGTACCGAGTCACAGTCCCGTGGTCGGTTAGTTCGGCCCCGTGGCGAGTTCGGACCCTTTTCGAAGTCGATCCGGTGCCCACGGCGACGGAGGGGCGACGCGCGCCCATGAGCCGACCCAAGGATTGAGCAAATCCTTTCTCTTCACTGGACTTATACTGCAAACTATGGCGGTACTTTTCTGGCTCGTGATCATCCTGGTGTGTATTTTCACGGAGATTCACACCAACGCCTTTATTTCGATCTTCATTGGCGCGGGCGCCATCATCCCGTTCTTCCTCTCCTTGGCGAGCGTGCCGTTCTACGTGCAGTCAGTGTTGTGGCTGATTATCTCGGCCGTACTTTTGGGCTCGCTACGTCCGGCCGCGTTGCATCGCTTCCACCACCGCGGCATCTTGGACCTCACCGCACCGTCGAATAGTTCCATGACCAACTTGACGGGTTTTGTCGAGGACGCCGTCGGCGACGAAGGACACCCCGGACGCGTGAAGATCAAGGGTGAATCGTGGAAGGCCGTGACGGCCGGAGACGACTCGATTCCCGATGGCACGCAGGTCATCGTGCGAAAGACCTACGGCACCACGCTCTGGGTCGAACGGGTCTAGGCAATATCCGTAGCGAACTGGTGACACGTCGTGGCCGGGCGGAGCGTCGAGCGACGTCGACTTAGATCTGCACCGCGCCGGGCACGCCTTCCATGACACTCTTGATGGCTTGAGCGGCCCCCAGCAACGCGGCACTCTCGGCCGGAATGATGAGTTTGGTGTTGTCGCTCTCGGCGAACTTTGACAAGGTGTCAAGTTGGAGGATGGCGACCAACGTCGGGTCCGGCGTCTGCGACTTGATGGCGGCGTACACCAACGCAATGGCCTGCGCTCGACCCTCGGCGTCGAGGATCTGCGCCTGACGGAAACCCTCGGCTCGAAGAATGGCGGACTGCTGCGCGCCCTCGGCCTCTTTGATGGCGGCCTGTCGTTGACCGTCAGCGACGTTCACCGCGGACTGTTGTTGACCTTCTGACTCAAGAATGCGCGCTCGCTTCTCCTGGTCGGCCTGCTTCTGCAGCGCCATGGCCTGGAGGATCTGGTCGGGCGGCGTGATCTCCAAGACTTCAACGCGGTTGATGCGCACCCCCCACTTGTCGGTCGCCTCTTCCATCTGGGTCTGGAGCAACGTGCCGATGCGCTCGCGCTGGGAGAAGGCTTCGTCGAGGCTGATCGAACCGAAGACGGCTCGCACCGAGGTGCGCGCCAGGTTGTCAACGCTGACGAGGTAGTCCGAGTTGGTGAAGAGCGCCAAGCGTACGTCGACGACCTGGCTGAAGATCGTGGCGTTCACGATGACCGCGACGTTGTCGCGCGTGATGACCTGTTGACGGTCACCGGTGCGGGGGGTCTCACGAACGTCGATGATCTTCATCACTTCGATAAAGGGAAAAATGAAGGTCAGGCCGGGATTCTTGATGTCCTTGAACTCACCAAAACGCGTCACGACACCCTCAAAACCCTGTTGAACGATGCGAACCGACTTCGAAATCGTCAAGATGACCAAGAGGACAATGATGGCGGCCACGACTGCGAGGACAATACTGAGATTCATAACGCCTGCCTCTCCAAAACGACGTGCCAATTGCGGTAACTGGCCAGGTTTTGGCTGATGTTCGCAGTGTATCGGACGGGAAATCGCCGATTCCTTGGGGCATCGCCGTCGTATCTGATTGCGATGCTTCGTCGCGTGAACCTTGGAGATTTCACAGTTTCGCGTGAACGCGAAGTGAACAGAACCTCAATGTTCCTGGTAAAACGGGAGGGCTTGGACAGGGTGGAGCCAAGAGAGCGGTACATGAAAGGGAGCGCCATGGACGTCGCGACGTTTGTTGCCACGGTCTTTAATAACGAACTACCGTTTCGCGTCGAAGCGTACGACGGCAGTGTCGCTGAACCAACAGTCGTGTCAAGCGCGAACAGGGTCACACTCAAGATCATTCGCCGCGACGCCGTCACGCGCGTGTTGACCCACCCCGGCGAGCTCGGTCTCGCGCGGGCCTACGTGGCGGGCGACATCGACGTGGACGGCGATCTCGATCCACTCTTCGAACTGAACGTACCTCCGCTGCGTCAACTATTGAACGCGAACAACCTGCGATCGCTGCTCTCGGTCGTCGGCGCGTCCGCGCTGAAGCCAATCGCGCCACCCGCGATCGAGGCCAAGCAGCGTGGCGTCATGCACTCGAGGACCCGCGACCGCCAGGCGATCTCGCACCACTACGACGTGTCGAACCGCTTCTACGAAATGGTGCTCGGTCCCTCCATGACGTACTCCTGCGCCGTCTTCTCGACGCCCGAAGACACCCTCGAAGAAGCGCAAGCGAGGAAGGTCGATCTCGTCGCGCGCAAGCTCGATCTCAAGCCGGGTGCGCGATTGCTTGACGTGGGCAGTGGCTGGGGCGCGATGGGCATCCACGCGGCGCGCCACTTCGGCGCCACGGTCGTGGGCGTAACCCTCTCGGAACAACAACAGAAGTACGCGACCGAACAGGCACGTCTCGCGGGCGTGAGCGAACTCGTCGAGTTCCGTCTCCGGGACTTCCGCGACGTGAAGGACGGCCCCTTCGACGCCATCAGTTCGATCGGCATGTCCGAACACGTTGGTCGGCGTTCGCTTGAGAACTACACCCACACGATGTGGGACCTGTTAAAGCCCGGCGGACGATTCCTCAATCACGCCATTGGTCGTCCGCTCTCCTTCGACGACGACCCTCAACCCTCCAAGCTCGCCGCGTTCAACCGCCAGATGCAGTTCGCGATCGGTCTTCGCGGCCCTTCGAAGACCGGCAGCCAGTTCATCGACCGCTACGTCTTTCCCGACGGCGAACTCCACGAAGTGGGCACGATGGTCACGATGTTCCAGGCGCACGGCTTCGAGGTGCGCCACCTCGAGAGTCTGCGCGAGCACTACGCGATCACGCTGCGCCGATGGGTCGACAATCTCTCCAAGCGCTTTGACGAAGCGATAGAGGAAGTCGGCGTGGAGCGTGCACGCGTCTGGCGCCTCTACATGGCCGGTTCGGCGGTCGCCTTCGAACGTCATCATCTCGAGATCCACCAAGTCCTCAACGTCCGACCCCTCGAGGGTCAGAGTGCGATGCCACTGCGACCAGGATTCGAGCCGGACTTTTAATCTTCAGGCGCTGGTATCGAGACCCAGACCGACCCACCAGGAGTTGTGGAGCATCAATCACGGGCACCCACGCAAATGCGATGTCGTTGGACGGGAAGGATTCAGCGAGCTGGGACCGTCAACGGCATCGGGACGCGGGCCACAATCACGTCGGAGTGCTTGCGCAACTCCGCGCTCAGCACGAGGTCGAGCTGGTTATGAAGGAGACGATACCGCCATCCGAAGTAATCCACGACGCGAGTTCGAACTTACGGCAACGTCGCGCCACACTCGGACATCATCACGACAACGCCGGTTACGTTGTGAGAGTGATCGCACTGCTCCTGGTTGCACTGTCGGTGGGCCTGGACAACTTCGCTGCTGCAACGGCACTCGGAGTCTCCGGAGTCGATCGAAAGTTGCGCCTTCGAGTCGCGATTATCTTCGGCTTCTTCGAAGGAGTCATGCCGGTCGTCGGTCTCTTGATCGGTCGCTCTCTCGCCCATGGCTTGGGTAGCACCGCCAAACCTGTCGCGGGCACACTGCTCGGTCTCGCCGGAGCGTACGCCATCGTGACTGAACTCCTCGGCGAGCGAGACAGCACAGAGAAGCCACAACTAAATATTCGACACCTCGTTCTTATCGGTGGAGCGCTGAGCATCGACAATCTCGTCATCGGATTCGCCCTCGGCGCCTACCACGTCAACCTCTGGGTCGCTGCCGTCACCATCGCTGGAGTCAGCGTTGCGCTCTCGTTGCTGGGCCTAGAGATCGGTGGTCGACTTGGCGCACGGCTCGGTGGGCGAGGCGAATTGGTCGGTGGTGGCGTCCTCGTCCTCGTCGGAGTGGCCATCGGAGTTGGTCTGCTGTAGGCTGCGCGAGCACTACGCGACCACGCTGCGCCGATGGGTCGACGATCTCTCCAAGCGAGCCGGACTTTTATTCTTCTCGCGCTCGAATCGAGAACCAGGTGGCCACCACAAGCGGCTGAACGTTCATTTTCGTGAATCTCTACGTTCGCAACTCCCAGAAAGGCTTCAGCGGTTTGGAAGATCGTTCTTCAACGCAAAACCAGGCGAGATTCAGTTACGATGACAATGGTCATCCCCAGGGTGGAAAGTGAAATGAATGCGCAGTTGGCAACTTATAGTTCGACTACTGTTCGCAAGCACGTTCGCATCCTTGGCGTTTGTCACGGTCGGTGCCAATTCGACGTCCGCCGCCGGTCATTTGCCCACACCTCTGCGCGTAAGTGTGGTACGAGTCAAAGAGACTTCGTCGTCGGTCACGCTGACCTGGAATAATCCACGTGCAGGCACTTACACAGGAGTTCTGGTTCGTCGAGCGGTGGGCAAGAAAGCTCCTTCGTCGATCTCGAGCGGGACTTTGGCGGCCAAAGTTGGCGCACCGACGCGAGCATTTGAGGACACCTCCGTTCGTCCAAATACCACGTACTCCTACTCACTCTTCGCATTCGACGGCAGCTCCTACTCCGGTCCAGTCACCATTCGCACAACCACTGAGACTGCAAACCCTGATTCCACCCCGCCTGCCAATGCACTGAGCGGGGTGGTGCAGGTTTCTTCGGGAGGCGATGTGGCTTGTGCACTCCTCGAAGATGGAACCGTCGACTGCTGGGGAAACGCGTCCTTGGGACAGCTTGGGAACGCAACATCAAGTATCGAAAACCCAATTCCTTCTCCTGTCGAAGGGTTGAGCCACGTCAAGCAGATTTCCGTAGGCGCCCTTCAAAGTTGTGCACTCCTCGACGACGGAACCGTCGTTTGCTGGGGTCTGGTGTACTCGCCAACGTTGAACCCAAATGTAGGAGACAGTGCGCCCGTACCGGTGGTGGGCCTCACGGGCGTCAGTCAAATTGGTGCTGGTGCTAACTTCACGTGCGCACTGATGATTGATCAGACTGTCGAGTGCTGGGGTGAAAATACTTACGACACCTTGGGAAGCGGCGCACCGACCGCATCAACGACGCCCGAACCAGTCCCGAACCTTCAAGGCGTCACCCAGCTTGCAGTTGGCGAATTCAACACGTGCGCGCTCATCACCGGCGGAACTGTCAAATGCTGGGGCGCTAATGGATCTGGCGGGCTTGGCAACGGCACGTCGGGCGAGCTTTACTCCGGTGTTGTTTCCGTAGAAGGCATCACAAACGCAACACAGGTATCGACTGGAAACGGCACGTCGTGCGCAGTGCTCATTGGCGGCAAGGTGAAGTGTTGGGGTTCCAACATCACGGGACAGCTTGACGTACCTGGATCGAAAGGAAATTCATCGACTCCCGTATCCGCAGCGGGCCTCACAGGAGTGAGTGACGTTTCCGTTGGTCAAGTCAATGCGTGCGCTCTGCTCATAAAAGGGACGGTTGAGTGTTGGGGTGAAAGTGATTTGCAGGGCACTTACTACGGCGGACCCTCTCAACTGTCGTACTCGCCCTACGTCTCCCGCGTAGCGGGACTTGCGAACGTCACTGAACTTTCAACAGCGATTGCGCTTGGAGTTGCTCAATACTCGTGCGCACTCTTGAGAAGCAAGATGGTCAGATGCTGGGGATCTAACTACGATGGCGAACTGGGAGATGGGTTGACCGGCAACGTGATCACACCTTCTCGAGTCGTCGGACTGGCTTCAGTCTCTCAAATCTCCGCAGGTGCCGACCACACCTGTGCGTTACTGGATTCCGGATCAATCGACTGCTGGGGTCTGGGCATGTTCGGCGAACTTGGACGCGGCGTTAGTTCCGATAGCGCTAGACCAATCGCGGTGCCGGGCGTGTCGGGCGCGACACATGTCGCTGCAGGGCAGTTTGATACGTGTGCACTCTTGGGTAGTGGGGCAGTCAAGTGCTGGGGACTGAACTCGCAAGGTGAGCTCGGTGACGGGCAAACCAGCGCCGCGTCTTCAAATACCGGTCCAGTTTTGGTAAAGGGCCTGTCGAGCGCGAGGCAAATCTCGGTCGGTTGGACTCACGCGTGCGCGCTTCTCAGTTCGGGATCAGTGGAGTGTTGGGGCGACGGTTCCCATGGACAACTTGGCAACGGGAGCGACAAGCAATCTGACACGCCCGTTGTAGTTGCAGGTCTCTCCAACGTCAGACAGATCGAAGCCGGCGACGAAGACTCGTGCGCGCTACTTAATGACGGCACAGTGGAGTGTTGGGGAAACGGATCATCGGGCCAACTTGGCAATGGCACGTACGCAGACTCGCCCGTTCCAGTCGCGGTGCAGGGTCTTTCCGGAGTAACTCAAATAAGTTTGGGCGACTCTTTTGCGTGCGCGCTTCTGAGTACTGGATCGGTCGAATGTTGGGGAAACGATTTTGAAGATCAATTGGGCAACTTTGACGCAGCAGGAGCCGGAGAGGCGGATAGTACTCCCGTCGTCGTTGCTCAGATTACAAACGCGACGAGCGTGGCATTGGGCGGGCAAACGTCGTGCGCGATTACAGCGACACCGGAACTTACCTGCTGGGGGTACTCTGGCTTCTTCCAGTATCCATCAAGTGACGGCATCGTAGGGAACTGGGCGCCTACCACCGTAAGTGGCGTTTCAGGAGTCACTCAAGTATCGGTTGGCGAGTACCACGTTTGTGCGCTCCTTGACACAGGATTAGTCGAATGTTGGGGCGATAACTACGACGGTCAAGACGGCAACGGAGTTTTAGGATACTCGGCGAAACTTACTTGGGTAGTCTCGTGACTTCGCGTTCTTTCGAACCAGTTCATGCGCAATTCATTTGGGAAACTCCAATCGCCACTGGCGAGAATGCTTGCCTTCGTCAACTCCAGAAAGTCAGAGACAGTCTTCTCGACAGTCTTTCGTGCGCCTCACGTACTGAACCGACAACTGAAAGGCGCTGACCCATTGAAGGTGCCATTGGGAAGGTTTTGTCATTCTTTAGGGCACGTCTGACATAGGTCGTGGTTCCCGACGAAGGCGGCGGCAATGTGCCACGCTAGACGAGTGACCCTGAAACCCTGGCAGACCCACTGGCATAAACACCCCGGTGTTCGCACCGGCGACCAACTCTCGCGCGGTGAGCGAGCCGCGGACCGCATGCGCAACGTGATGGGATCGTGGGGCTTCGTCTTTGGCTTCTTCGCGGTCATGATCCTGTGGGCGCTCGTCAACACGGTGTTCTTCGAGCACGTCTTGCACCACAAGGCTTTCGATCCCTACCCGTACATCCTGCTCAACCTCTTCCTGTCGATGATGGCGGGCGTCCAGGCCGCGGCGCTGCTCATCGCCGCCAAGCGCGCGGACTCGATCTCTTCTGAGGTCGCCCTGCACACCGCCAACAACACCGACGACATCAAGAAGCTGATCCAAGAGAACACCGAGCTCACCGAAGCGGTGAAGAAAGCCACCGATCTCCTCGACGAGATCCATCTCCACGTCTCCAACATCGGCAAGGCCATGGGCGCCGAGTTGGGGCGTTTCGCTCCGGGTGCGGCGCCACCAGGGGCGCCGGCGGCGCCGGACGCGTAGGTCAGGTACGCAGGAGGTCGTTCGAACCGCGTCCGGGTCCAGCCACCGCTCTCACGTCACGCGAACTCACGGGTTCGCCGCACTCGTCGCAGACCATCTCCACGCGCGTGGTCTTGCCGCACCACGTGTGCACCAACTCGATCGGTGGACCCGTTGGCGCGGCGTACGTGTCACCCCACTGGCGCATCGAGGTGAGGATCGGCCAGAGGTCGCGGCCCTTCTGCGTGAGTTTGTAGTCGTAACGCGGGGGGTGCTCGCAGTAAGGGACGCGCTCGAGGACACCGGCCCGCACGAGCGAGTGCAGGCGATCACCCAGAATGTTGCGCGAGATGCCCAGGCGACGTTGAAAGTCCTCGAACCTCGTGACGCCCATGAAGGTGTCGCGGACGATGAGCATGCTCCACCACTCGCCCACCACCTCGAGGCACTGCGCCACCGAACAGTCCATTGACGCGAAGCTCTTGCGTTCCATATTCACATGGTAGTCAGTTGCATCACGGGACGCAAGGATGTAATGTGCGTTCCATGACAGGACTAACGCGCGTCGAGCCCGGCCCTCCCGGATCGATCACGCAGAGTTGCCGAAGGGCCATCTTCTTGGTCACGGCGCTGGGTGCCTTCATGGCGTCGCTCGATCTCTCGATCGTCAACGTCGCCTTTCCCGCCCTCGAGCGAGCCTTCCCCCACGACCCGCGCGCAAGTCTCGCGTGGGTGTTGACGGGGTACGCCATTGTCTTCGGTTCTCTTTTGGTGGTGGCGGGTCGCACGGCCGACCGTCTGGGTGCTCGTCGCGTGTTCTTCTGCGGTCTCGGCGTCTTCTGTGTGGGATCTCTTCTCTGTGGCGTCGCGCCGTCGGTCGCGACGTTGATCGTCGGTCGCGTGGTGCAGGGCGTCGGCGGAGCGACACTCTTGCCCGCGTCGCTCTCGCTGCTCCTCGCGTCGTACTCGAAGGAGAAGCGCTCGCAGATCGTCGCGCTCTGGGGTGGCATCGGTGCGCTCGCGGTCGCGACGGGTCCCTCGCTCGGCGCGCTCCTCATCACGGCTTTCAGTTGGCGTGCCGCCTTCTACGTGAACCTGCCCGTTGGCCTCATCGCCTGGTTGGTCGGACGACGTGTCCTCGAAGAGACGCGCGGCTCGGGTTCGACGACGAGCCCCGACTACCCCGGAGTCGTGCTGCTGAGTGGATCGCTCGCCACGTTGGTGCTCGCGATCACTGAGGGGCCCACGTGGGGTTGGGCAAGCGCGCGGATCGTCGCCAGCTTCGTAGCGTCGCTCCTCCTGGGCGCGGTCTTTCTCTATCGCTCGTCACGCCACGAAGAGCCGGTGCTCGACCTACGACTCTTTCGAGCCCGGTCGTTCAGCGTCGCCAACACCATCGCGCTGGTCTACTCGATGGGATTTTTCGCCATGTTGCTCGGCAACATCTTGTTCCTCACGAGCGTCTGGCACTACTCCGTTCTCAGAGCTGGACTCTCCGTGACGCCCGGTCCCCTGGTCGTCGCGGTGGTGTCGGGGCCAGCTGGCAAGCTCGCCGGACGCTACGGTTTCCGGCGCCTCTTGTTGGTCGGCTTCTTCGTCTTCACCTCGGGCCTGCTCTGGTACGTGTGGCGCGTCGGACTGACGTCCGACTACGCCGCGGTCTGGTTGCCCGGCTCGCTCATCGTCGGACTCGGCATTGGCCTCACGTTTCCCATCATCAGCGCCGTCGCCGTGTCGAGTCTCGAAGCGACGCGCTACGCGGTGGGCAGTGCCGTCAACCAGACGGCCCGCCAGGTCGGTGGCGCGCTCGGGGTGGCGATACTCGTCGTCATCCTCGGCACCCCCACCAGCGCCGTTTCGGCCCTTCGCAACTTCCAACACCTCTGGTGGTACGTAGCCACGATGACCGCCCTCGCCGGCGTGGTCACCACGCTGCTCGGCTCGCGAAGGCGCGATGACGTCGCGCTCCCGGCACACGCCATCGACGAAGCCCACAGCCGCGGGGCGACGCTCGACGGCGACGTCGCTCCCGACACCGTTGATCAGCGATCGCGTAGCGAATCCGACGAGCACTAGCGCGGCGTCGGATTCCCTGGAAATAGCACGTACTCGCCGCGACAACTCCGCACGACGTCGGCAACCAATACTGTTGTTCCATGTCCCTCGACGTCGAAGAGCCCACCCCTGACGCGCCCGTCGTCAAACCGGTGAGGTCACGCCGCAAGAGCGTCATCGAGTGGATCATCGTGTTGATCGCCGCGGTCCTCGCCTCGTTCGCCATTCGCACGTACGTCCTGCAGACGTTTCTCATCCCGTCGGGCTCGATGAATCCGACGTTCTACAACGGCGACCGAATCCTCGTCAACAAACTCAGCGTCGATTTCGGCACCATCAACGTCGGTGACATCTTGGTCTTCAAGGCACCCCCCAACGTGGCAAAAATCTGCAATGACGACGTCGCCGATCTGGTGAAGCGCGTCATTGGACTGCCCGGCGACGTGCTCACTTCGAAGGGCAACACGATCTATCGAAACGGCACGCGGCTAGATCAGAAGTGGTCGGTCTTTCCCACGCTGGGCACCCCCATCAAGAAGATCACCGTACCCGCCGGTCAGTACTTCATGATGGGCGACAATCACGCGAACTCCTGCGACTCACGCATGTGGGGGACGCTGCCCCGCGATGACATCATCGGCAAGGTATTCGTCAGGATCTGGCCACTTTCCAAGTGGCACTGGTACTAACTTGCGACGTTTCCTCGCGGTGTCGTGCGTAGCGCTCGTGGCGTTCGCTTCTCCCGTGGTCGGCACCGCCATGGCGTCGGGCAAGACGGCGGCCCTTCGAGCGCCTGTCCTCACCGAGAAGTTCACGCACCTCGCCTGCAATCAGAACAACACGTTAGGCCTCGAGGGCTGCGCCGAAGCTCGCCTCCGTGCAGCCGATGGGCGCGTCAATAGAGAGGTCCATCTCGTGTTCACGTTGCTACCAACGACGAGTCAAAAGCGCTCGTTCGTGAAGGCCGAGGACGCCTGGCTCGCCTCACGCACCGCCGACTGCATGAGTGAGTCCGCCGTCTACCAGGGTGGCTCGTTCGCGCCGGTGCAGTACGGCCTCTGCGAGGTGAGTGAAGACCACGCGCGAAGCACCATGCTGCACTCGTACTTCAACGTGGTCGAACAAGGAACGTCACCAAAGCCAGCCTGGCCCTAAGTCGTCGTCACTCGATCAGTCGGGGATGCCCGTCGTGAGACAGAAGGGGTGGCCGGCAGGATCGAGCATTACCCGGAACACGTCGGGCTTTGCTTGGTGCTGCGCCATGGTGGCACCGAGACTAAGGGCTTTGCGTTCCGCTTCGTCCAGATCGTCCACCGCGAGATCCAGATGTATCTGTTTCGGTGGGTTTCCGTCCGGCCAGTCGGGCGACTCGTAGCCGTCAACGCGCAGGGCCGAGATCCACAGTCCCTCCAACTTCACGGCAACGAAGTCGTCACTGGAAAAGGCGACGTCACCACTAAGGAGATCGGCCCAAAAGGAGCCGAGCGCGGCGGGATTCGCGCAGTCGAGTGAAACGGATCCGAGTCGAATAGTGGTCATGCTCTCGAAGATAGTCCTCCGTGCGCGAACTTTCGAGAGTGTGCGATCGGGTCGCGACGGCGTCGCAGCTACGACGACTGCGCGAGACGCGTCAGAGCGTCGTCCGTGACGCGGTACACGGTCCACTCGTCCATCGCCTCCGCGCCGAGCGAGCGGTAGAAGTCAATCGCCTGCGTGTTCCAGTCGAGTACCGACCATTGGAGCCGGTGATAGCCCTTGGCGACGCACTCCTGGGCGAGGTGGACGAGAAGGGCCGTGGCGAATCCACGACCCCGGAACGCTGGATCCACGAAGAGATCCTCCAGAAAGATGCCGTGGGTGCCCGTCCACGTCGAGTAGTTGAGGAACCACACCGCGAACCCCGCCGCGACGCCCTCGTCGGTCTCCACGAGGTCGCAGAAGACGTCGGGGTGGTCCGAGAAGAAACTCGCTTCGAGTTGCGCGGTCGTGACCATCACCATCTCCTCGGACTTCTCGTAGAGGGCGAGATCACGGATGAATCCAGCGATCACGTCGACATCGTGCACATGAGCGCGGCGAATTTTCATTCCCAAACGTTACCGTCACGGGTTTGGGCCTCCGCGTGCACGAGCGACGAGTGCCAGACACGATAAGTCGAACGGAACGAGTCCTCGGTTTGCTGGCGAGTCGGCGAGTGCTCGGCGCCGTCCTAGTGGTCGGCACTCGACGCGAACGTGAGACCACCTTCTGGAACGTAGGGCGCTCCGGTGACGGTAACGGCCGACACCTGACCCGTCTTGAGATTCAAGGTCGCGAGGTAGTTGTTCGGGTAGGTCGGTGGCGCGGGACACGTCGCCGGCGCGCTGTTGGACCCACAAGGCGTGGCCACGACGAGGGGCTGATGACTGTCGAAGTCTCCCGTCACCACGTCGACGGCGTTGTTGGTCGAATCCGTTGAGTACAACTTGCCGGAGCGGTGGGTCGTCGGCCACGCGGTGTCGTCCACCGCCTGGGTCAACGCGAGCACCAACAAGCGTGGGTGGCTTCCACCCTCCGGGTTGAAGTAGATCTGCTGGAGGTCGCCTTGACTGGTGAGCAGGAAGTCGCCCGCGAACCTCGGCGACGACTTGGGAACGACCTCATTCGAGTCGGGGTCGATGAGTGCCAGCTGCGTGGTCTTGCCCCACTGAGCGCCGTTCTGGTTGGCGACCGTTGCCGTGTCCTCGTCGAAGTAGAGCGGCGTCGCCACGGCCATCTTGGAACCAGCGTCGAGTCGCACCGAGTAGACGGCGGGGGAGCTCGCGCTCGGCGAGGGCGATCCGGTCGTGCCGGGTGCGGACGCGCTGATCAAGATCTGGTCGTTGAACAGTGAGACGGCGTCGGTGCCCCCGTCGTGGGCGAGCGGCGCGCTGTAGGTGTAGTGCGTCACGGCACCGCTCCCGGCGAGGCCCGGGCGGATGAGGTAGAGCGAAGAGTTGGCGTCTTCATTGACGGTGGCGAGAACGCCACCGAGCGCCGGATCGGCCGTCAGTCCGTCGGTCTTGCCGACGACGTCCCACTGCCCGAGCACGTGGCCACTGGTGCTGAGTTCCACGACGGTGCTTTCGAGGTTGCCGTCCGTACTCGCTTCGCCCTGGGGGCCGACACCGTTTTGGAAGCCGACGAAGAGATCGTTACCGAGTTGGCTGATGTCGTCGGGCTTGCTCAGGGTCTCGATCTTCGACGTGGCGGATCCGGCAGGCGTGTACGAGTGTTGCAGCGCCGTGCCCTGCAGGATCTGCGAAACGTGGAACGTGGGCGCCGACGAGGAGTTAGCGACGGCGACGCTCGAGGTGAAGCCGACGCCAATGACGCTGACGCCGCTGGCCACCAGCACTTTCAATGAACGCAATGAGTGTGTACGCATGGATCTTCCCTCCAACTTGGTCCGTGTGATTCGAACCCTAGGGACCGCGTCTTAAACGTGGGTGAATCCCTCGCGACGCGTCCGTGATGGTGACGCAAACTTCCCGGCGTCAACGATGCTTGTAACGAAACAAATGCCACGTCGCCGTCTCGGGGTACGTTGGTCGAGCGGTTGTCACTCTGGCGATGGATTCAGTGAGGGCCCACGACCAAGGCCACCGCGTCGTCAATTGCCCACCACGGACCTACTGCCCTTCGATGCTCGGAAACAAGTGCTGATACGTCTCTTCGGAAACGGAGATGTCGTACCACGCGTAGAACTCGTCGCGGCCCCGGCGTTGCGCCGCCAGATGGTCGACCTGTTCGGCCCACGCTCGATGGCTCTCGATATCTCGAAAACGTACGATGGTGACGCGCTCGTCATCCGACGATGCGTAGAACTTCTCGTCGATAAATCCGTCCATTTCCTGGACCAGTCGACGCATCTCGCTCGCGACTTCTCCGTACGCGTCCTCAACCCCGGGTCGAAGTCGGCTGCGGAACACCGTCACGATGGTCACGAAACAATCTTCTCACAGGCCGCCGTAAGGCTCGACCGCCGAGGGCTAACGCGTGACGAGCAACATGGCGAAGCCGTCGTATCCCTTGCTCCCGACGGTTTGAATCGCCGTACCCTCAACTCGATCGTCGCCCGCCACGAGTTCCAGGAACTTTCGAACACTCTGGACCCGCTCGTCCGTACTCTGAGGGTTGGCAACCTCGCCGGCGCGCACGACGTTGTCGGCGATGATCACGGTGCCGACGCGTGCGAGTTGCAGGGAGAGCCCGAAGTATTCCGGGTAACCCTCCTTGTCGGCGTCGATGAAGATGAAATCGAAGGGCTCGACCTTTTCGTTGATCAGTGCACGCAACGAGTCGGCGGCGGGACCGACACGAATCTCGACGAGCGATCCGAGACCAGCTCGCTCGATGTTCGAACGCGCCACGTCCGCGTGTTTTTGTTCCAGTTCCAATGAAATCAAGCGTCCGCTGTCGTCCAATGAACGAGCCAGCCAAATCGTGCTGTAGCCGCCGAGCGTCCCGATCTCCAAGATCCGCTTGGCGCCGTGACTCTTCGCGAGTAGCTCGAGCAGCTTTCCTTGATTGGGCGCGACGTTGATCTGCGGCAGTCCGGCGGTGTCGCTGTCGGCGAGCGCGCGGTCGAGCGCGTCGTCCGACGGCGTGAGTAGTGCGACGAGGTAGCTGTCCACGTCGGTCCAGTGTTCATCGCTCATCGTCGCTCTTCTCTCGGGTCTACGACCACCATGTTTACTTCATCAATATGTTCGCGACGAGTCGATCGCTCGGCGTGAACACGCAGTTCGCGACTACCCCTCGAGATCCAGATCGCTCAGGAGGGTGCGCAGTTGCCGGCCCATCTCACGGGGATTGCCCGAGATTTCACCGATTTGTTCGCCTTCAGCTTCGACGTCGTCACCCGGCTGGAACATCGACACCCGCATGCCGCGACCGGCGCGTGCGGCGAGCACCACCCACGGCAAGCCAATCTCTCCGGAATCCTTGGTCGCCATGATCTGGCCGTGTCGGTCGAGACCAAGACTCCACTCCGGCGTGCGCGCGGCGTCCATGACGCGCTGCAGTTCACTACCACCAGAGAGTCCCGATTTTGCTATGAGGCCACCCTAGAGGACGAGTGTCACGGCGTTCGTCGTGTGACCATCGAACCGCGCCACAGCACGTGGGCGCGACGTTGCGGAACAGCAAACGAACTATGGTAAATCGAGGGGGACCTGAGCACCAGTTTCTGTAGTTCGTAGCACTGTTGTGGCCATTTCGAGGGGAGATTCTGCGTGGAGCCGACGGACACTCAAGGTCCCGACTACTTCCATAAGGTTGTCGACTGCCAGTGGGCATGTCCCGCGCACACCAACGTCCCGGGCTATATCCGCCTCATCGCCCAGGGGCGTTTCGACGACGCGTACATGTTGAATCGCGAGTCCAACGTGTTTCCCGGCATCCTCGGGCGCACCTGTGACCGGCCCTGCGAACCGGCCTGTCGTCGCGAACGCGTTGACGGCGCGCCCGTCGCCATCTGTCGTTTGAAGCGCGTCGCCAGTGACCTCAAGGGCGACATCGAAGACCGCCTGCCCACGGTTCCCACGGAGAAGAACGGCAAGCGCGTCGCGTGCATCGGCGCGGGGCCGTCGTCACTGACCGTCGCCAACGACCTGATGCCACTTGGCTACGAGGTCACGATCTTTGAGCAGTACGACAAGCCGGGCGGCCTGATGCGCTCGAACATCCCCTCGTTTCGTCTGCCCGAGGAGGTCCTCGAGGACGAGACCAGGATGATCCTCGACATGGGCGTCGACATTCGCTACAACACGCCCGTCTCGAGCCTGCGCGCGCTGCTCGACGAGGGGTTCGACGCCGTCTTCGTCGGCGTGGGCGCGCCGCGGGGCAAGGAACTCGACCTTCCGGGCCGCCACGACGAGGTGGAGTCGCACATCCACATCGGGATCGACTGGCTCGAATCGGTGGCCTTCGGTCACGTCAGCGAGATCGGTGCGCGCGTCCTCATCATCGGGGTGGGCAACACGGCGATGGACTGCTGTCGTACCTCGAGACGACTCGGGGGCACCGACATCAAAGTCATGGCCCGACGCCCGCGAGAGTTCTTCAAGGCCTCGCCCTGGGAGCTCGAGGACGCGGAAGAAGAGCAAGTCGAGATCCTCGTGAACCACGCGCCGACGCGTTTCGTGATCGCGGACGGGAAACTCGTCGGGATGGAGTTCGACGTCCTCGAGTGGGACGCCGACGCTCGGCGCTCCACGACCATCGACACGGTCACGATCGCGTGTGACGACGTGATCCTCGCCATTGGCCAGGAGAACTCGTTCCCGTGGATCGAGCGCGACCTCGGCATGACGTTCGGCGAATGGGACATGCCGGTCGTCGACGAGGTCACCATGCAGTCGAGCGTGCCCGGGGTCTTCTTCGGGGGGGACGCGGCGTGGGGTCCCAAGAACATCATCTGGGCCGTCGCGCACGGGCACGAAGCCGCCATCTCGATCGACAACCACTGTTTCGACGTGCCGCTCTTCACGCGCCCGGCCATGGGCATGACGCTCGTCAGCCAGAAGATGGGCATGAGCGAGTGGAGCTACCACAACGACTACAACCAGTCGTCGCGCCAGAAGATGACCCACGTCGAACTGACGAAGCGATTCGAGTCACTCAACCTTGAAGTGGAACTCGGCTTCAGCGCCGAACAGACCGCGCGCGAAGTACAGCGCTGTCTCAACTGCGACGTCCAGACCGCCTTCGCGGCGCCGTTGTGCATCGAGTGTGACGCCTGTCTCGATATCTGTCCCGTGCAGTGCCTCACGATCACGAGCAACGGTGACGAGACGGACCTACGGAGTCGGCTGCTCGCGCCGGCCGCCAATGTGGACCAGGTGCTCTACGTCTCGGAACCTCTCCCCCAGACCGGGCGGGTCATGGTGAAGGACGAGAACGTCTGCGTGCACTGTGGTCTCTGCGCGGAGCGCTGTCCGACGGCCGCGTGGGATATGGAACTCTTCGACCTCGCCATTCCCTACGCCGGATCGAAGAACTTCATTCCCGTCGCCGTCGGCTTCGGGGGCGGTGATCGCTCGTGACGATGACCGCCAAGTCGGGGGTCGCGGTGCGCAGTCAGGTCAACGACTTCTCCATCAAACTGGCGAACGTGAACGGCACGGGATCGTCCAGCGCGAACGGCCTGCTCGTCCAGGCCATCTTTCGTATGGGCGTTCCCGTCTCGGGCAAGAACCTCTTCCCCTCGAATATCCAGGGGCTACCCACCTGGTACGAGATCCGTGCGAACGCCTCGGGCTACACGGCGCGCGCCCTCAACTACGACCTCGTCGTCGCGATGAACTCCCAGACCTACGCCGAGGACATCGCCGAAGTCTGTCCCGGGGGCTACCTGCTCTACGACTCGTCGTGGCCACTCGACCCGGACCTGGAGCGCGACGACGTGCACTTCCTCGGCGTCCCCTTGGCGGCGATGTGCCTCGAGAACTTCACGAAACCCCGCGAACGCATCTTGATGAAGAACGTCGCGTACGCGGGCGCCGTCGTGGCCCTCGTCGGCATCGACCTCGACGTCGTGGCGAACCTGTTGTCGGAGACCTTCGCGCGCAACGAGGCCCTGCGCGACTCGAACCAGCGCGCCCTACGCCTCGGCTACGACTTCGCGATTGCCAACTTCGAGTGTCCGCTGGCCTTTCACCTTGAACCACTCGACAAGAACGACAACGCGATACTCATCGACGGCAACACTGCGGCCGCGCTGGGCTGTCTCTACGCCGGCGCCACCGTCGCGGGTTGGTACCCCATCACGCCCGCGACGGCCGTGATGGACAACTTCACGAAACTCTGTGCCACCTACCGACGCGAACGGATCGAGTCCGACGATCCCGACGCGCCCGTGACGTACAAGAACAACTACCTCATCATCCAGGCCGAGGACGAGATCGCCTCCATTGGCATGGTGCTCGGCGCGGGTTGGAACGGCGCGCGCGCCTTCACGTCGACGTCGGGTCCGGGTATCTCCTTGATGAGCGAACTGCTCGGCCTCGCCTACTACACCGAGATCCCCGCCGTCATCATCGACGTGCAACGCGTCGGACCCTCGACGGGCATGCCGACGAGGACCCAACAGGGCGACATCTTGATGTGCGCCTATGCCTCGCACGGCGACACCAAGCACATTCTCTTGTTCCCGGCGAACCCCTTCGAGTGCTTCGAGTTCGCCGCGCAGTGCTTCGACTTGGCCGAGCGCTTCCAGACGCCGGTCTTCATGCTCTCGGACCTCGACATCGGGATGAACGACTGGGTGGTACCCCGGCTCACGTGGGACGACGACTACGTGCCCGACCGCGGACGAGTGTTGAACGATGACGACCTCGCCGCCGCCACCGAGTTCTTTCGCTACGCCAACGAGGACGACAACTTCGTCACGCCGCGTACACTGCCCGGTTCACATTCGAAGGGTGCGTACTTCATCCGCGGCTCCGGACACGACAAGTACGGCACGTACACCGAGGTGCCCGACCACTACCAAGAGGTGATCGACCGCTTGAAACTGAAGCACGCCGCCTCGGCACCGTTCGTGCCCGCACCGATCGTCGAGCGTCGAGCAGGCGCGACGGTGGGCGTCATCACGGTGGGCAGCTGCGACCTCGCGGTGCGCGAAGCGCTCGAAGAACTCGAAGCCCAAGGCGTCGTCGCGGACTTCCTTCGCGTGCGAGGTTTCCCCTTTGTCGACGAGGTTCGCGACTTCGTCGATGGCCACGAGCGTTGCTTCGTCGTCGAGCAGAATCGCGACGCGCAACTGCGTTCCCTGATTGGCGTCGAAACGGGCGTGGGCGTCGAGAAGATGCACTCGGTCCTCGCGTACGGGGGCTTTCCCTTGAGCGCCCAGCAAGTCGTCGACAGCGTGCTTACCCAGATGGAGATCCCCTAATGCCTTCGATTCTCAAACCTTTCATACCCCTCAACCCCCTACCGAAGAACGAGCTCGGACTGACGGTGCGCGACTACGAGGGGGCGATGTCGACGCTGTGCGCAGGCTGCGGCCATGACTCGGTCACGGCCGCCATCAGCCACGCCTTCTTCGAACTCTCGACGCCGCCCAATCGGATCGCGAAGTTGAGCGGGATTGGCTGCTCGTCGAAGACGCCCACGTACTTCGTTCGTGGCGCCCACGGTTTCAACAGCGCGCACGGGCGCATGGCCACGATCGCCACCGGCGCCAACGCGGCCAATCGCGAGCTGACCTACATCGGAATTTCCGGTGACGGCGACTCGCTCTCGATCGGCCTCGGTCACCTCATGCACGCCATGCGCCGCAACGTCAACATGGTCTACGTCATCGAGAACAACGGGGTCTACGGCCTCACCAAGGGACAGCTTTCGGCGTCGGCGGACATCGGATCGGCGCCGAAGAAGGGTGAGGCCAACCTGCTCGCGCCCATCGATCCCATCATGTTGGGTCTGACGCTGGGCGCGACGTTCCTCGCACGGAGCTTCTCGGGCGACAAGGAACAATTGATCCCGATCCTGAAGGCTGCCGTCAAGCACCACGGCTTCGCGTTAATCGACGTGATCTCACCGTGCGTGACCTTCAACGACCACGAGAGTTCGACGAAGAGCTACAAGTTCGTGCGTCAACACGAAGTGAAGGAAGTCCAGACCGACTTCGAAGCGGTGTCGGATTTCGTGCCCATTCAGGTACCCATCCGCGAGAAGATCCCGAGCGACGGTGTGAAGGCCGTCACCATGCACGACGGAAGTGTCCTACGTTTTCGTAGCGTTCCCGAGGGTTACGACCCGAGTGATCGCCAGAACGTCGAAGAGTACATTCGCGATCGTCAGAGTCGCGGCGAGATCGCGACGGGCCTGCTGTATCTGAACGAAACCAGCCAAGAGATGCACGAACTCAATCACACCCCCGACGCCGGACTGAACAGCGTGGCATTCGCGGATCTCTGCCCGGGGGCCGCTGAATTGGCGAAACTTCAAGAGGATTTTCGTTAAAGAGCCCGTTCGTTTCACCACGGTTACGAGCAGAGCTACGGCGGTGCGAGGCACGCTCTAGCGTCCGCGTACATGATGGGTTGTCGACGTGGACCGGGTCGACTCGCTGCTGGCGCACGTCCTCAACGCAACGATGATCACACGATGGCGCGTCCCCACACTCTCGATGCCAGCGCCGAACGAACGAGACGGGGCGATGCTCGCCCCTCTGTTTTCATATGTCAATTGGATGACATCACGACACCATGACTCATCTCGCCGCGTGTGTTGAGGGTTCAACTGTTTGTGAATTCGATGAGTCCTTGACGATCTTCGAACGAGCGAGGTACATCGGTCTAAAATTTGTCAACGTGCTCAACCTTTCAATGAAAATTCTTTTGGCGACGCTTTTCGCCGTGGCGGGTGTCGTCGTATCGGTCGGCCTCGCCGCAGCGAGCACGTCAATACCTTTAACGTCGTTGGGTTACGACATTGGTTTCCCTCAATGCAGCAGTAACCTTCCGGCCTCCGAAGGGTTTGCCGTTGTCGGAGTGAACGACGGGCACCCCTTTTCCACGAACCCGTGTCTCGTACAAGAACTCCAGTGGGCCACGACGACAGTCACGGGTCGCCCAGAGTTTTACGCCAACACTGCCAATCCGGGACCGGCGAACAATTCCAGTTGGCCGACGTCTCAGCAGACCCCGCAGATCTGTTACGGAGCGAACTCAGTCGCGTGCTCCTACGACTATGGCTGGAATGCCGCGCAAGGTTCGTTCCAAAATGCGGTGGCCGCCGAAACGCAGCTCGGTTCACCGTCACCGTCAACGGCCGCTGCAGGCGCACGGTGGTGGCTGGACGTCGAATCGGGCAACGCCTGGGAAACGATCCGGACCAACAGCGCGCCAACGAGTGCGTCGTTTGAGAATGACCAGGGGGTGATACAAGGTGAACTCGCGTACTTCGCGAGTATTGGTGTTGTGTCCGTTGGTGTCTATTCGACTGGATCGCAGTGGACAGGCCTCATTGGCGCGACGGGGTCGACCTTTTCGACGACCAGCGTGTGGATGCCCGGCGCTGCCACGTTGGCCGCGGCGCAGACGGAATGTGCTTCCGCGTCGTTTACCGGTGGCCGAGTTGCCATGATTCAATACCCGTCGAATGGATTGGACGGTGACTACCAGTGCGCACTCCTGGTTAGTCCAACATCTTCGTCCGTGTCGGTGACGAATTCGGCGACGTTCACTGACCAGCTCGCTGTAACCGGCGAGAGCGCGCCAGTGACGTACGTACAGGCCACCGGCGCGCCGTACCTCAGTGTCTCAAGCTCTGGTCTTATCGCGACAAGTGGCGCCTTGGTACCCGGAACCTACACGGCGACCGGAACGCTTGGATCGAGTGGTGGCAGCGGGACGTTCACCTTCACTCTCTTGGTGGGCACCATGACACAGAACCTTCCAACGTCAGCTTCTGTATCAATTGCCGCCACTGCCAACTTCACCGATCAACTCGCCACCACCGGTGGTAGCGGAGCGGTGACCTTCGTACAGACCACCGGCGCCCCAACCCTGATCGTCTCAACGACCGGTCTCGTCACGACGAGCGGCGCCTTGGCTTCGGGCTCGTACGTGGTGAGGGGCACGATGAGCGACGCCGCCGGCGACAAGGGCACCTTCTTCTTCAACTTAAAGGTTGGCACCATAACCCAAAGTTCCCTTGAAAGAGCCACAGCAACGGCACAGACCTCGGCCACGTTCACCGATCAACTCGCCACCACCGGTGGTAGTGGAGCGGTGAACTTCGTACAGACCACCGGCGCCCCGGCCCTCGTCGTCTCACCAACCGGTCGCGTCACGACGAGCGGCGCCTTGGCTTCGGGCTCGTACGTGGCGAGGGGCACCACGAGCGACGCCGCCGGCGACAAGGGCACGTTCTTCTTCAATCTCCAAGTCGGCGCCGCGAGCACCATAACCCAAAGCTCTCTCGTCAGAGCCACGGCATCGGCACAGACCTCGGCCACGTTCACTGATCAACTCGCCACCATCGGTGGTAGCGGAACGGTGACCTTCGTACAGACCACCGGCGCCCCGGCCCTCGTCGTCTCACCAACCGGTCTCGTCACGACGAGCGGCGCCTTAGTTACGGGCTCGTACGTGGCGAGGGGCACCACGAGCGACGCCGCCGGCGACAAGGGCACGTTCTTCTTCAATCTCCGAGTCAGCGCGTCCGCACCGGCACCGACGCCGACGCCGACGCCAATTCTCCCCATCGCCTATCGGGTAATTGGCCACGCCGTCGCCGGAAGGACAGTGACGCTGAGGATCACTGGTTTGGGTTTCTTTGGGCGACCTCTAGTTCTGAGTCACACGGGCACGTCCGCGATCGTCACGAGGGACAGCGGCAAGATGCTTACCTTACGGGTCACCGTGAAGCCGCGATCTCGCCACGGCATCTTCGCCTTTGTCATTACTTTGTCGAACGGCAAACTGTGCAGCGTGCGTTACGTGCAGCGATAGTCTCACCCTGCGTCGATCGCACGCAGTTCAACGAGGAACTCATGACCGTCGCCCGATGACGTTGAGCGGGTAGCGGATAGATCATCAGTGCATGCCGTTCGCCTCGGCACGGGCCACTCGTCTCGAGGGACGGACTTCACTTCCCGACTCGCGCGACACCTATAAGGAGACCGCGAACGTGCGCTGAGCTTGCCGAACACCCGACACTGTCGTAGCCTTGCTCCTACCAGTCGTTGATTGGTATG
>JGI20207J14881_1000005_pt1 | contig 85982 bp, 64 predicted proteins | sample NGESurdeep092012_4_FD_14881 | JGI IMG/M metagenome (IMG submission 14881)
AGACATGAGACGGGGCCGCGCGATGAGCGCGGCCCCGTTTGCGTTGGATCCCGACGTTCGGCGGGATGCGGGCATGTCCGTCCCGACGACTACATTGGTCCGGATTTGTTGATGTTGATGTTGCCGTTGCCAGGTTGGTTCTTTTGCGGCTTATCCGTGAACGTCACGCTGTTCCCGAAAAACCACTGCGCGTGTTCTCGATCCTTCATCGGAATCGCGAGCATGTCCTGGAACATTGGCATCAGCGCGCGTTGCGACGGCGTGATGACGGAATCCGCGATTTCGGGCTGCTTCCAGAAGATCTTCCAGTACGCCTTCTGTGTCTGGCTCGCGCTATCGAGCTCTGCCTTGCCGGGATCCTTGCCGGCCCCCTCAGCCAGGAAGTTTCCGAGTGGGGTAAACACGGCCCGCACCTGTGCAGAGTACACGGAATCGCGCTGCTGAAGCTTCGCTATCTGCTCCTTGCTCAGGAAGAGCGAGTCGCTGTTTTCAATCAGCAGCTTATACACGTCGGATGTGCGAGTGAGGTAGAACGCGGTCAGCGAGTCGGCAGACCGTCGGGTCCATCCCGTCGGGGTGCGAACCGGTTCCACTGCGCGACGCAGCTGCTGGAGAGGAAAGCTCGTGGAAAGATCGAACGAAAAATCGATCGAGATCTTGAACGGGTTGCGCATCAGCGTGCTGGTCGCGCGCGTATCCGCGAATCTCGGATTGACGGTGTACTCGAACTGCCGGGACGCCGCATCGAAGCCGTGTGGAACCAGGAGTACGGGATCCAGTACCGGCTGCGAGCCCCACCCACGCAATCCATTGCTTCCGTGCACCAGCTGGTCGATCCCGCCGAGCACGTTTTCGAAATAGATGTTGGGCGTGACGCGCCCGAGCCATTTGCGTGGAAGCGGTGGTCGCCACTGCATGTTCAGCAACGCCGTCCACGGGCCCCGACAGCCATTGCGCGCGGCGACCTGACCCAGATAGTTGCGCAGGCAATCTTGTGCGGCGCTCGAGCCGCTGGCGAGAAGTGAGCGCATCTGACTTGCGAGTGCTGCGTCGGACTCAGTGGCGGGATTGGGAATGAAAGCGCGATCGCCGCTGAGTCCATCTCCGTTCACGTCACCCTGAACGATCGGTGTGAATGGAAGCCCGGATTGCAGCCGACCGAACAGCGTTATGGTGCCGGTCTTGGCGGTGTTGAAACCAGCACTCAGGACGACTATGTGACGCGCATCGTTGTTGGAAGGTGCCCATTCGCTGACCCGCGGGTCGCCAAACGCGGCTCCATCGAAGCCCCGATACTGGCGCCGGGAGTCCTGCAGGGTGTAAGACAGCGAAGTGTAAAGTGAGAAACTCGTGCGGAATTTGAACACGTCCGGCGAGATCGTCCCCGTGAGCTGGCCGCCATAGCCGCGAAGATCGCTCGTGCGCATTCCGACTCGTCCGAACAGCGGCGACTTGCGGGCCTCAGCAGGCGATACAGTTCCGCTGGACGGATCGATTCCGGCGGTAGAAACGTAGACCGGGCGGTTGTCTTCGCCTGGAAGGGAGAACTGCGGCGTGCCAGAGAAATTGACGTCAACAGTACCAGGCTGCGACAGGTCGTAGGTGCCGAGCGCCGACATTTTGAGAAGCCACGTATTGATATTGGTCGTCCAGTCCAGTGAAGCCCGCCAGCTGTGCGGAACGTCGTACGATGGGCTGATCAGCGACACGGCGGGAACCTGCTCGACGAGTGCTCCAGATCCGTCCAGGCAGCGGGTCGGAATCGTTGATGGATCGTTTGCAAACATCGACCAGTCTGGCGATGGAACAGCGGATCCAACGCACGAAAGCAGCGACGTACCGGTTGGAAGGCCCGTAGCCGCGGAGGCGTTTGCCAGAATATCAGGTCGCAGCAAATCGCGGAAATCGCCGATTCCGCCGCGTATCACTCCGACGGTACTGCGATAATAAGTTCCTGTCCGCGACATGTTGACGCCGTTGCCGTTATTGCGGTCCTTGCTGTATGTGTATGAGAATCCGGCGCGCGGGCTCAGGTGAAAACGCATTGGCGCAATGTCACTGCGTACTCCGAGTGCGGTTTCGAGAGCTGGATCGGCCGAGGGTGCAGTGCCGAAACCATCCGCTTCCAGGCGAACTCCGTACAGGACGCTGAACATCCGCGATGGTGCCCATTGATGGGCGAACGCGGTAGCGGCATTCCAGACTGTGCCGGTGCGCGCTGGCTGGGACAGTGTGCGCGAGTAGCTATCAGCATTTCCGGTTGCGAGATCGTTGAGCGAGTTGAACGAATAGTTTCCGAACTCGTTTGAGATCGCGCTCTGGCGCATCCCATCGGCTCTTGCCCAGAGAGTCGCCCTGAACTGATTGCGCCTTCCGTTGGTGTTCCACATGGTGAGGTTGGAACCCTCGAGACTCCAGCGCGAATCGTCATTGGCGAACTGACCACCGCCCAAAGCAAGATTCGCTGCGTCGGCGCTACCATTGAGTGTTGGCGAGAGCACGAGCACGCTTGCACCTGGAAGTTTCTCGTATGGCGTAAGCTCGTTACGCGACGTGCTTGCCGATAGCCTGGTTTCTGTGAGCGTGCTGCGATCGACGCCGACGTAGTTGCCGATAGTCAGTTGGGCGCCGAGTGTTCGTTGTGTCTGCTCGCCGCCCGCTGACGGGGCCGTGAGAGGTGCAGCACCAACACCGCCATCTTTCGCGAATGTTGCGTACGTTGTGAGCGCGCGGGTTGCCAGTGTGTCGCGCGTGTCGTCAAATCGTGTGAGCCAGCTGAACGCATTGTGTTCCTGCGCCGACGGAATGCCGTGTCGAGCGAGGCCGAGTCCGATGGGAGGCGCGACTTCCAGCAGCCGGGATACGGAGTCGGGCGCCGCTCCGGCTCGGAGAAGGACATCGTTGGGGGCATCGAGCAGGGTCGGTCGCTGACTTGTGCTGTGTGCTAGATCTACGGCAACGTTGTATGTCAGTGCACCGCGGATCAGTTCTCCGTCTGCGCCCAGGCTACCGCGGAAGTTTCCCGTTTGCGCGCCATTGGAGCGGCCGATCCCATCCGTGAATTGCAGGCCGGCGGGTGCAAGCGTGAGGAATCCGCGGCGTTGCTGATAAAATCGATCGCCAGGCCCGAGTTGTACGTCGATGTTCGCGCCCGAGAATCCGCCGCGAGTCGGATCGAACGTGGCGCCGGTAACGCGAGTTTGTGTGTTCGCAGCGCGCGGAATGGAGCCCGCGGCCATCCCCATGCCGTTGAGCGTGGTGAGATTGGATTCAGAGCCAGAGCCGAGGATCGAGGGGGTTCCTCCCACCATCGTCACGTTTGACATCGTGCCTGCTACTGAATTGAGGTCACCGGCGATGCTTGGCGGAATCTGGCCATTGACGCCGTCCTGCCATTTTTCGGACGAGCCTGGCTCGGGGCTGGATGGTCCCACATTGAGATGTGCACGCGTGGGTTTACTGGCTTTGACATTGATTGCTGCGAGCTTCGTGAGGTCCGGTTTGAGAATAAAATTTGCAACCAGCTCGGTTTCGGTTCCGGCGCGTTGAACTCGGCGACGAACGGACGAGTATCCGGTCGCACTGATGAAGATGAGGTAATCACCGGTGCCGGGATCGAATTTGAGACTGAAGGCACCGGTCGAGTCGGTCGTGTCGTGCTCTACCAACCGATCAGGCCCGCGCGTGACGATTACCGCGGCGCCGGCGATGGCGCGGGACGAGTCGTCCGTGACGCGGCCGCGGACGACATCGGGCTGGCTTTGCGCTAAGACTGGCTGCGTTGGGAATACAAGGCAGAAGGCGAGAGCCGCAAGAAACCACCTGATGCAGGTCGGTAACGGGCATGCGGAAAAACGCAGCATCATCTGCTTTGGTACACTGATTGAAACCCCAGGATGAACGACACGTATTAGATGCCAGGGCGGGCCAAACGGTTGGCGAGATGATCGGGTTGACTCTTCGAAGGTAGCCCTGGGAGGGGGATCGTCAACAGGCGTGGACGGCGCGGAGAGACTTGCGCCGCGTAATCAACACCTAATCCTGGACTAACCGCCGTATAACCTGGAATCCGTACTTTAGCAGCATCGATTCCACCAGGAGCTCTGTTTGACGCGAGGCGTGCTGGGCCGTTCGATCTCCGTCGCGATGATTGTAATGCTGCTCTTTGCTGCTGATGCACATGCTCAGACCGCGACGGTCATGCACCGAGACGTCATCACTGGTCGGGTGACGAACGATAGCTCCCGTGCCTTGGCGGGGGTCGACGTGATCATCAGCAGGGCACCGGATCGCGCGTTTCTGAGGACCGTAACCGATTCGAATGGGCACTACGTAATTGTCTTCGAGCAGGGTACCGGTGATTATCTGGTACACGTTTCGGAACCTGGCATGACTACGGTGCGCAAGCGCGTGACGCGGCAGGGAAACGATTCAGTCTTCGTAGTTGCTGTAATGTTGCAGCATGAAGGAGCGGAGCAGCTTGCCGCAGTCCACGTGCAGGCGCGAAAACCAAAACCAAGCCGGAGCGGAGATTATGCGGGGCCGGGCACCGGCGCGATGGAGCACACTGTGGACGGGGTCCGAGGGGCCGTCGCGCCAAATGAATCCGGTAGCATCTCAGCCATGGCGGCTACCGTCCCGACGGTGCTTGTGACACAGAACGGTGTGTCTGCCGGCGGAGTCGATGCCGGTCAGAACTCCACTACGCTGAATGGAATGTCCTTTCCCGGCGCGGATTTGCCCCGGGACGCAATAACGTCGGTCACCGTCAGGACATCAGTATACGATCCGGCAGACGGTTGGTTCGGTGGGGTGGAACAGGCTGTCAGCATGGGAGGTGGTTTTCCGTTGACATCGAGGCATGCACACCTGACGCTTGATGCTCCACCGTTGCAGTATACCGATCGCTATTCCAGGGAGATCGGGCAGGAGTTCACGAACTTCAACGCGAGTCTCGGCGGCGGCGGGAAGGTACCGAATCATCAAATGCTGGAATACAATTTCGGAGTTGAAGCGGGAAGGAGAAGTTCGGATGGTGTTTCACTGGGGTCCGCCGCGCCCGACGTGCTTGAGCGCTCAAGCATCGAGTCCGATTCGGCAGCGCGCCTTCTTCAGACGCTGGAATCACTTGGCCTGAGTCCCGGTGGGCCGATTCAACGCGTGACGAACACCGCGGTGTTTCTGGGTTCCATCGGTTCGCGCGAGTATACGTTCCCGTCTTTCAAGATCGCTCCAACTGTATGGACCATTACGGCATACGCGAAGGTCACACGGAGTGACAACATCGCGTCAAGTCCGAATGCAACCAGCTCCTACTCCGGCGCGAGCGACACGGATGTCGCGTGGCTGCAGGCTCACCTTTCGGCGTACATTCACGATGAATACTTGGTGGATGCAAGCTCAGCCATTTCGACGACGCGCACCCGCACAACGCCAAATCTTTGGCTACCGGGCGGAAGCGTCGCACTGGAATCACAGTTGAGCGATGGGAGCACGGGGTTCAGCAACGTAGATTTTGGTGGGAACAGCGCGCTTGCGGGAGACCTCACGCAAGCGACGTGGGAAACCTCGGCGAACATAAAACTATATCCGCCAGGCAATTCGACACATCGTGTCAAGATGGCAGCGGATTCACGACTGGACAGCTGGCGGCAAGCCGGCACACGCTCGCTTGGTGGCTTTACCTTCAATTCAATCGACGAAGTAGAGACTAATGCACCGACGGGATTCACCAGAACTCTGAATGTGCCAACTCAATCCGCAGCAACGTGGAATGGGTTCCTCTCGGTCGGCGATTGGTGGCACAAATCGGACGCGTTCCAAATGCTGTATGGCGTTCGCCTGGAGGGAAACCATTTCCTTTCCGCACCTGCGTACAATCCGGCAATCGAGACTGCATTCGGAGAGCGCACAGACTTCGCGCCAAGCAGGATAAATGTGAGTCCGAGACTCGGCTTTACGTACACAATACGCGACGAAGGCAGTTCAGTCCCCAACGCAATCGGCACCGAATCTGGCGGACCGACCGGATTTGTGCGGGGCGGAATCGGCGAATTCAGATCACTGATGGGCCCATCGCTACTCGGCGGCGTTCTCGGGAGAAGCGGCCTGGCGTCCGGTGCGCAGAGAATCTCGTGTGTCGGCGCCGCGACTCCGACGCCGGTGTGGGGGCTGTATTCCTCTGACCCCTCTCTCGTCCCGACGGATTGCATAGGCGGTCAAGCGGCACGTTCATTCGTTGACGTTGCACCAGGTGCGGAGCTGCTTGACCGTTCGTACACCGCGCCGCGGAGCTGGCGCGCAAATCTTTCTTATGGATCGGAGTACCAGGGCGTGGTTTATTCTGTTGAGGGTGCGTACTTCCTCAATCTGAACCAACCCGGTTTACAGGATCTGAATTTCGCGAACCAGTCCCGCTTCACAACGTCGGATGAGGGGAGGCTGGTTTATGTCAATCCATCGTCGATCGTACCTGGCAGCGGAGCACTTGTTTCGACGTCTGCCAGGCGTGATTCATTATTCGGATCGGTGATCGATCATGTATCGAGCCTTCGATCCACGAGCGAACAACTGACGTTCACATTGTCGCCAGATCTGGATGACACTCACAGATGGTTCGGGTCGCTGTCGTATATTATTGCGAACAGCCGAGCACTTACGAGCGGGTTTGACAACACCACATTCGGCTCTCCGCTGAGTAGATCGTGGGCGAGAAGCGGATTTGACATCCGGCACCGGGTGGTGGTACAGAGCGGGATTACCAGAGCCGGTCTTACATTCACGATGTTTGGGCGGCTTCAGTCGGGTGTTCCATACACGCCGATCATCGGCTCAGACGTGAACGGCGACGGGCTCGTCAACGATCGCGCATTCATTTTCGATCCCAAAGTATCGACGGATCCCGTGGTGGCGAGTGCTATGCGAACGTTGATGCAGTCGTCGCAACGCGATGTTCGTCAGTGCCTGATGCGGCAACTCGGCCGCCCGGCAGCAGTCAATAGTTGTGAAGGCCCATGGTCGGCATCGATGAACGCGCAAGTCAACTATGCATTCAAACTTCCGCGCACGGGGCAGCATGCGAGCATTACGCTGGCGGCTATGAATCCTCTGGGGGGACTGGATCAACTGTTGCACGGAGTGGATCATCTCCGCGGCTGGGGGACCAGCGCCTATCCGAATACGGTTCTGTACAACGTGAGAGGCTTCGACCCGGTCAGCCGGTCTTATGACTATTCCGTGAATCCAAAATTTGGAGATACGCGTCCCGGGTCCGGTGTTGCGCGCGCACCGTTCGGGCTGACATTGGACTTCTCAATCAATCTGGCAGCACCGGTGGATATGCAGGTGGCCGATCTACTTCTCCAGCCAGGTCGAAACGGGACGCCCGGACCTCGCATCAGTGCTGACGACATCCGCCATTTGTACCGGGTAACAGATCCGGATCCGTTTCAGGCAATACTTCAGCAATCGGACTCGCTGATGTTGTCACGGCAACAGGAGGACGCTCTCACAAAGGCCGGTGATGAGTACGCGGCGCGCCGCGACACGATTATCACGGCATTGGTTTCGTACCTCACGGGCATCGGGGATAAGTACGCGACGAGAGACGTTGTTCGCAGGCAGGACGACCTGATAGCAGCTCTATGGGATCTCGGTCACATCTCGATCAAACGCGCGCTCCCGGGCATTCTCAACCGATACCAGTTGAAGATGCTGCCGTATGCGGCGAGCGAGTTTTATGCTCAGCCTATGTCCGTCCGAGGGATCGATCTGATATCACACTAACGCGACGACCCTTCGCGTCACACCTTGTGGTACGTGACGCGCGCTGCGTCCTGCCGGTCTTCCGCCTTGTAAATCTCAAAGTCGCTGAAGAATCCGGGAGCTTCGGCCTGCAGGATCCGGAGCACTGCAACCGCCCAGCGGCGAATCTCGAGCTCGGCGCCTTCACTTGAGCGGAGTTCGAGCAATGTGCGCCACGCGCGCGCGTTCGCGGTGACGACGATCTTCGTTTCCGTAGAGTTGGGTAGCACGCCTCGCGCGGCCTCGCGCGCCATCTTTCTGCGGTGGACTCGGTCGGCGACCCAGGAGTATCGCTCCATCAATTGCTCGACGAGCGCGACGTACGCCGCCTGTGCGCTATCGATCTGAGTCTGCCATGCGTCGCGCAATGCGTCGTCGCCGATGATTGCCGGCGGTACGACAAAATTGGCGGTGGACTCGTCCACATAGCGTTGGGAAAGTTGTGAAAATGCCATGCCTGCGCGGTGTCGCACGAGTTCGTGCGTCAGCGACCGGCTCACTCCTTCGACAAGCAGCGAATAATTTGCATGTTCGAGCACACTTCCGTGACCCTGCTTCTTGATATTCTCGAGATACTCACGAGTGTTGCGCGACGCGGGGTTGCGTTGACTCATGTAGCAGAGTCGGCCTGCGAATTCGGACAGGCGCTCGCCATCGGTGCTGTCCCCGATCCAGTTTACGGGAAGTCCCGCCGGCTCGATGAACTCCGGACGAGAAATGACGGTGATCCTGGGCTCGGTGAAGTACACGGGCGAAACGGTAAGGGTGAGGTCGTTACTGAACATGGATTCCCGTTTTCGCGGGAATGACGGGCATGGATTCCCGCTTTCGCGCGATGATCGGACGTTCGCGGGAATGACGGGTTGTGGCGCTGGCCAAAGTTACGTAGAAGCGTTCAACATGTCGAGCCGAAAACGCGAATACGCGCGCTGGTCGGTGACGACTTTCAGAGCGTCTGCAGCGGCTTGTGGCAGTGCTGGGAGGGACGGGTCGTATTTGATATCACAAATCGCAGTCTCGCCAGCTATCGGCACTTTGACGCCTGGATTCAGGATTCCAGCCGGATCGAAAGCGTGCTTTATTATCGCATAACGATTGATGATGTCTGCACCCCAAATCTGATGCAGAAGCGGCGTGCGAAGGCGTCCATCGCCGTGTTCTCCATCAAGCGTTCCACCCAAACTGGCCGTTAGCGCCACGACTTCGCCGAGCATCGTTTCGACAACTTCGCGCCAACCAGAGCGATTCACATCGATCAGCGGATTGACATGGATATGCGAATCGCCAGCGTGACCGAATATTACGCCGGTTACGTTATGCTTCTGGAGGATCGCCCGTACACCGCGTACGTATTCGGGTAACCGATCTGGTGGTACGGCACAGTCTTCGACGAACTGCATCGATGTCAGAGACGGGCCGAGTCTATTGAGGATGGGGCTGGCTGCATGCCTCAGCTCCCACATCTTTTTTTCTTCAACAGGGGTCAACGCGAGTTCCACGTACGTGGCGCCAGAGGCGCGGAAGTCATCTGCGAGCGTTCTCGCGGCTTCCCGTGCTGCACCAGCGGTGTTTGCTTCCACTTCCGCGAGTAGCACCGCGTCCGAATCCTTCGGTACGTTCGGGAGCGGTGACGCAGAGCCCGCGACGTCCAGAAATGTACGATCCAGCAGCTCGCATGCGGCGGCCCCCGCGTCGCGCGCCCTGACGGCCGCCTTAACCGCTGATTCAAGGGTGGGGAAGCAGCCAAGCAGTGAGCTGGTGGCACGCGGAGCATCGGCAAGACGCAGCTCGATTCCAACTACAATTGCCAGTGTCCCTTCACTGCCAATCAGAATATCGATGACGTCTCGGCTATCCGCGAACGCATGCAGTCCATAGCCGGAGGAGTCCTTTCGTACACCAGGATGCACAGACGGAGAATCGGTCTCCGCAGCTATCAACTCATCGGCGATTTTTTGAAAGCGGCCAAGCGCTGCAATGTTCGTCGGCGCTGGTGCGCCACGTCGAACGGTTGCGCGAGTGCCGTCTTCAAAAATGCAATCGAGCGCCTGAACCCAGCTTCGAGTGACGCCATACTTGAGTGAATGCGATCCGGATGCGTTTGTCGAGACCATTCCGCCAATGCTACAGAACGCTCCGCTCGATGGATCGGGCGGAAAACGCAGGTCACAAGCGCGCGCGGCTGACTCGACTTCCTGCCACGTCACTCCAGGACCGACCGGGATGGTACGCGACTTTAAATCGACCTGGGAGATGTCGCGCATGCGGCTCAAATCTACAATCACACCGTCGCCGATCGCGGCGCCAGCCATGCCGCTGCCAGAGCCCCGTGCGATAAGTGGAGTTACAGTGTCGCGCGCCCAACTCACCAGCGTCATCGCGTCTGTCGCATCAACGGGGACGGCAATCGCACGCGGTATTATGCGCGCGATACCCGCGCCTTCGGAATAAACCGCGCGCGCGACGTCATCAACGCGAAAAATGCCTCGAAACCCCGATGGCCTGGTTATCGTCATATCGTCACTCGAACGACGTGTCTGTCAAACGCCGATATCGTTTGGAACGGGTGGGTTCTTTGAATAATCGTAGAAACCCAGGCCTGACTTCTTGCCATACATTCCCGCGATCACCATTCGCTTTAGCAGCGGCGGTGGTGCGTAGCGCTGCTCGCGGTATTCATCATACATGATTTCGGCGATCTTGTACGTCGTATCGAGACCCACGAAATCAAGCAGTGTAAATGGCCCCATCGGATAACCAGCTCCGAGCATCATGCCCTTGTCGATGTCCTGGATGGAAGCAACGCCCGACTCGAGCGCGCGGATCGCGTCGATCATATAGGGAACGAGCAACAGGTTGACGACGAAACCCGAATTGTCGCGCGCGCGAATCGGCTCCTTGCCGAGCGACGCTACGAACGCAAGCGCACGCTCCACGGTTGTTTCACTCGTCTTAATCGCACGAACAACCTCGACGAGCTTCATTACCGGAACGGGATTGAAGAAATGCATTCCAACGAAGCGATCCGCGCGACCGGTCGCAGCTGCGATCTCCGCAATCGTCAGGCTCGAAGTGTTGGAGGCAAAAATAGTCTCGGCTCCGCACAGCTCGTCGAGCTCGCGGAACATCTCTGATTTGACGCCAAGATCTTCGACAACTGCCTCGATGACAATGTCCGCGGAAGCAAGATCGGCGAGTGACGTCGTGAATGCGAGTCGCGAAAGAGCAGCATCTTTATCAGTTGCTGTCGCCTTCCCCTTTTCGATTGCCTTGTCAAATGATTTCGCAATCGCGGCCCGGGATCGCGCGCAGAGTTCGTCGGAGACTTCGCGAACCGTTGTGGTGTATCCGCTCGCGGCGCTCACCTGCGCGATGCCGGAGCCCATGAGACCACCGCCGAGTACTCCAACACGCTTGATGTCGCTCATGTTAGTCGATCGGTTGGATTGTCAGCGGAGTTGCGGACGCTGGAAACCAATTGCGTCCAGGAAAGTAGCTGGCCTGCGAGTCTCGCCGTATTCCAGTCGGTCGAGCACCTGTTCCAGCGCAAGCGTAATCCGTTCTGCAAAGCCGTGATGGCGTCGGAGAATGATGTACGCGCCTGCACCTGCGACGGCGATCGGAAGCGCGGCTACTCCAAGCGCGATCCCCATGGCGACGTGCGCAAGAGTGGCACCCGCAACGAAAGTCCCACCGGCCACAACGCCCGTAGCCGCAACTGCACCACCGGCTCGCACAACGCCCGTGCGCGACTGTGCGAGATCGGCGTCGAGTCTCACAAGACAGCGCGCATCGTCGATCGGAACCACCGTAGCCGCGACCTGACGGGTGCGTGAGAGCTGGTACGATCGGCCACCGGCACGCAAGCCGCGCTTGATGGCTGCGACCCAGTCGTTGCGCGCTTCCCAGGTCACGCGATCCGCAAATCGTCGCTGCACCTGCATGAACTCATCGCGCTGCATGTACGCGTCAAGGTACGCGATAATCGCTTCAGGCTCGCCGGGAATTGTGCGCGACGCGGTTACCATCGTTGGCCCCGCAACGCGAACAAGCCAGCGACTGTCTTCGTCCGAGTCGGTACTGATTCGAGTCCGTTCCTCCGCCATCGCCTGCCGCACACTCGTGAGTGTCAGGCCGGCTTCCTTGGCAATGTCGAGAAGGCGCTCTTCTGATATTGCGTCGCTGTCAGGCTCACCGCCGCCAATGCCCTGCAATTCGGCGGCGCGCGCGAGCACGCGCTCGACGGCACGACGGTCCAGCCCCTTCTGCGGTACGGTCAGACTCGACGACGCAGAGCTTGTCGGCTGAGTCAAAGCTGAGGATTGCGTCGGCGGCTTGGACGGGGGCGCGGCGGGATTCACCTGATCCGGCAGGTTAGATGCCACTGTCCACCGAGTTGATCTGCCGTGCGATCGCGTCACGGATCGCATCGGGTAGTGGGAACATGGAAACGATCTGTGCGCGCGGATTTGCGCCGGGAACTGCTCCGGTTGCTGCTACATAGTAACGTGCATATCCGTCAGCCAGCTCCGGAACGAACTTCTCGAGCAGCATCAGTCCACCTCGCACCGATGCCGCACTGGAATATTTATCGGCCACGCCGCTGCGCTGCTCGGCGGGCGAGGTGTTGTCAGCAATTGCCGCATTGGTCACGGTTCCGACAAGTTCATGTGCCAGTACGTACATCGCTTCAGGTGCGTCAGCTGGACGCGTCGGAAAATTGACCGCAACCGCCGACCGCAGTCCATTGGCTCCGCTCAGCGTGCGACCTTCGGCTCCCAGAGGTAGCGACAGCAATATGTCACCGTCCTTTTGCTGAGTATTCGCCAGATAACGCGAAAGCCGTGGCCGCATGAGATTCTTCCACATCGCCGTCACGGAATCGATCACATTGGCGCGCTCGCGCTGTTTCTGCGACCAGTACGAATGGTAGAATTTCGCATCCTCATCCCAAAGCGACGATGCGAATAGTGCAAGCCAGATGCGATCTGCCCCGGTCTGGAAATAGGCTCCTAGAGCAGAGAATTGAGCGGCCTCAGTCTGCGAGCGAGTGCCGGATGGATTTCCGTCGGCCTGTACGAAGCGGTCGATTACGCTGTGCATCTCCTCAAGAGACGAGAAGTAGAATGGTATGAACTGCGCATTGATCAACAGGCGGCTCGACTTGAGCTGCCTCGCGAGCTTGTCACGATTGACGTCGAGTTGCGTCAGCACGTTCGCCTGATTCTTCAGCACCGTTAGATCGTCGCGATATCCGCGACGAAACAGCGGAACCTGCGAACTGTCGTCAGACAGCAGCGCGAAGCCATGAAGCCAGAGGTCGACATGCTCGCGAGTCTTCACCGGCCAGATGTTATCCGGTGCTCGGCCCATGATGATTGGCTGCACCGCAGTGGGTTTTGAACCAGTTGCGGCTGAACAGGCAAGCGAGGTTGCAATTGCAGCCGCGCCGATCAAGGCGGCTGCGAAGCTGCGAGCTTTTATCATTCGTCCGGTTTGCATGACCGTCAAGCGGGAATCGACTCCACGATTACCGCGATTCCCTGGCCGCCGCCAATACAGGCGCTGCCAATTCCAAATCGCTTCCCGCTCTGACGCAGAGCGTGGAGCAGGTGCACTGTGATGCGTGCGCCCGAGGCGGCGAGCGGATGACTCAGTGCGATTGCTCCGCCATGTATGTTCAGCTTCTCGCGCGGGATCTTCAACTCGAGTTCGACAGCGCATGTCTGGGGCGCGAACGCCTCGTTGACCTCGATCATATCCATCTGATCGAGCGTCATGTTCGCCTTGAGAAGTGCGGCTTTGATCGCGGGAACCGGGCCGATTCCCATAATGCGCGGATCAACACCGGCCAGTCCCCACGATACGAGCCGAGCGATCGGCTTGAGGCTGCTGCGCTCCGCATACTCACGGCTCGCGATTACCATTGCGCCGGCGCCGTCGCCCAATCCAGAAGCATTGCCTGCGGTGACTACACCGTCCTGCTTGAATACGGTGCGTAACTTGGCCAGCCCTTCGGCCGTAGACTGGGGCCGCATGTGCTCATCGCGCGCGAAATTCTCGACTTCGCGGGTCTTGGGATTCTTCACGGGTACGGGGATCACTTCGTTGTCATACACGCCAGATGCCCAAGCGTCCCGCGTCAGCATCTGCGACCTCAGTGCATACTCGTCCGAGGCGGCTCGGCTTATTTGATACTTCTCCGCAAGATTCTCGGCGGTGTCCGCCATGCCGATTCCGACGAAGGAGTCCTTGAGGCCCTCCGTCAGGGTATCTTCCAGCGGCGGCGATTTGCCGAGTGGCACGCCCCAGCGGATGCCGCGTACGGCATGTGGCGCCTGGGACATGCATTCAGATCCGCCTACAAGGCAGATCTCGGATTCGCCCGTGATGATTTCCTGCGCGCCGCTCACAACAGCTTGGAACCCTGAGCCACATAGGCGGTTTACAGTAAGTGCGGGCGCTTCGATCGGGCAACCGGACCGCAGTGCGACATGGCGCGCAAAATAGAGCGAGTCATTGGATGTATAAAGAACGTTTCCAAAGATGATCTGCTGTATCGATGATGGCGCTATGCTGGCGCGCTCCAAGGCTGCTTTTGAGGCGATGACACCGAGGTCTATCGCCGACACGTCTCGGAGGGAGCCGCCGAAGGTGCCGAACGGAGTCCGAACACCGGATAGAAAGACGACTTCGCGATTGGAATTTTGAGTCCCCATATGGAGTAATATACGGGACAACATGGTCAGAAATCCTATGAGCCGTACTGCAATTCTCGCAGCAGCGATCGCGCTGTTTTGCGTTTCCATTCCTTCGTCGGCTACGGCGCAGCGCGTGATTCCGCGCAGCTCAATTCTGAAGCGGGGATCCGAGCCGAAGAATCCGGCTAAAAGCGCGGCGGACTCTGCCGAACTCGCAAAGTCTGCAGCGATGCTGGCTCCCGGGACAGGGAGCGTAATGGGCGCGGTCGTGGATTCGCTGAATGAGAGCATGCTGTCCGACGCATTGGTATCTGTGCTCGGACTTCCTGCGCGTCACGCGACCACCACCGTCGGTGGTGTATTCCGCATCGATTCCATTCCGCCGGGCAAGTACGTGTTGCAGCTGACGCATCCAATTCTGGACACACTCGGGATCCGGGTTGTGTCGGACACGATCGCCGTCGTTGCGGGCCATCTGGAGACTGTCGAGATGGCGATTCCCAGCGCAAGGACTGTTACAGCGTCGGTGTGTAGTCCGGCGAAGCTGCGCTTTGGGCCCGGCGTGATCCTGGGTCGCGTTTTCGACGCGGGGAATCAGGGGCCTGCTACGGGAGCGGAAGTATCCGTTGCGTGGAACGAAACCATTGTCAATGCAACCGTTGGCGTGCAGAGCGGCCCGAGGGTGCGCAAGGCTATCGTTGCAGACGACGGCACATACCGCATTTGCGGCGTCCCTTCGAGATTCACGGGTACGCTGCAGGCGATACGCGGTGAAGCGCAGACTGCTGAGGTCCCGATGGAAGTCACAGATCAGACTCTGTCGATGCGAGTGCTCTATCTTCCGCCGGCAGTCGCAGTGGGCGACAGTGGAGCGACTGACGCGTCGCGGAAAATTATACGTGCTGTGATCACTGGCAAGGTTACCAACGCTGGTGGTGTCGCAGTCAACGGTGCGCGCGTTTCGGTGCAGGGAAGCCCTGCGTCAACCTCGACCGGGGCGGACGGAAGGTTCACGCTGACCGGTGTCCTGCCGGGCACACAGAGTGTCCTGGTGCGTCGCGTTGGCTATTCTCCGGTAGAAACACCGCTGAACGTAACTACTGGTGCGCCCAACGAACTGACGGTGCGACTCGGTACCTACACGGCAATACTCTCGACCGTCGACGTCAAGGCGAAAGCGGACCCACTCGAGGCGACTGGTTTCGAGCGCAGAAAGAAGATGGGCTTCGGCAGATTCATGGACCTGGACCAGATCGTCGCAGTGCAGCCTTCCTATCCATCAGATATCCTGCGCCACATTCCGGGAATCATGGTGCTTGGGAGCGGTGCGAGCGCGACGGTCACGACCACGCGTTCCAGCGGCTGCGTCAAGTTGATGATCGACAACAACAGCGTGTCGCTCGATGCCGGTCAATCGATCGATCAGGTAATTGGTGTGCAGGACATCGTCGCTATCGAGTTCTATAATCCCGTTGATGTCCCCATGGAATTGAGCTCGGGGTCAAACAGTGGTTGTGCGCTGATCGCGATGTGGACCAAGGGGAAGCTGCAAAATCCCAAAAAGTAGGGCGCGACGGGGTGCTCTCACGTCATTTCGTGTTCCTTTGGTTCGCGTACGAAGGTGACACCAATGATGAGTGTCAGTGCGGTAATGCCGATAGGATACCACAAACCTGCGTACGGATTGCCCGTCCGCGCGACGAGGGCTGTCGCGATCAGAGGAAGGAAACCACCGAACCAGCCCGTGCCGGCGTGGTGCACGAACGAGACACCGGTGTATCGGACACTCGTCGGGAATGCTTCGACAAGAAGTGCGCCAAGTGGGCCCGTGCACATTGCCGCCAGGACGATCTGATAGAAGATGAGGCCGGCGAGCATCGGAATGTTCGGCGTTCCCGTCGCGGCGCGCGCCATGAGGTGATAGGTGGGATAGAGCGTCGTCGTCGTGAGCAGGAACGCAAGCATGATGATCGGTTTCCTGCCGAGTCGATCTGATAGCGCACCGAAGAGCACGAAGAACGGAGTTCCGAATACGAGCGCGATGGTCACGGCGAGATAAGCGGTTCCGAACGGCACCTTCAGAACCGTCTGCAGGAAGAACAGTGCGTAGAACTGGCCGGCGTACCAGGTAACGGCGTGGCCTGCAATGACCCCAAATAGCAACACCAGCATCAGCTTCCACCGGGACGATCCGAACGCATCGCGCACAGGTGATTCGGAGGTGCGGCCTCGCGATTTGAGCTCGGTGAACATGGGCGACTCTTCCAGCTTTCGGCGTACTGCATATGAGATGGCGACGAGTATCGACGAGACCAGAAAAGGAATGCGCCACCCCCACGCGGCGAACGCGGTCTCTCCTGTAATGCGTCGGGTGGCGAGAATGACCAGGAGAGATACGAGTAACCCAACCGTTGCAGTCGTGTAAATGAAGCTGGTGTAGTATCCGCGCCGACCAGGCGGTGCGTGTTCGGCGACATACACCGCCGCCCCTCCATATTCGCCGCCGAGCGCGAGTCCCTGGATGAGGCGGAGCGCGACGAGAGTAATCGGAGCAAGGAATCCAATCGAGGCGAAACCCGGCAGCAAGCCAATTGCACTCGTGGACACTCCCATTACCACGAGTGTTGTGAGGAATGCCTTCTTCCGTCCCAGCCGATCCCCGATGCGTCCGAAGAACAGCGCGCCAATGGGTCGAACCGCAAAACCAACCGCGAACGTAGCAAGCGTCTCCAGAAAACTCGCGGTTGGGTTATTGGGTGGGTAGAACTGCTGAGCCAGAATGGTGGCGAGCGATCCGAAAATGAAAAAATCGTACCACTCGATCATCGAGCCGGCGCAGGAGGCGATCAGGACCGTTCGCATCGAGCGCGAGCCAGTCTGGGGAGCCGTCACGCGGGATGTCGCGAAAGAAGTCATGCCACAAGTTGCGGTATGAGGGATTGACCCGCAACTTTCCGAAGATGAATGCTGTCCCCGAAGTCTACGAGTGGGCTGGCCTGACAGTCGATCTCAACGCAGATATGGGCGAGGGGTTCGGTCGCTACCGCCTCGAAGACGCAGCCCTGCTGGACGTCGTCACTTCGGCGAATATCGCATGCGGATTCCACGCTGGCGACCCGGTCGTCATGCGCCAGACTGTTATGCAGGCTGCAAGACGCGGCGTGGCGGTCGGCGCGCATCCGGGGTACCCGGATCTTGTTGGCTTCGGCCGGCGAGAATTGGCTGCGAGCCCTGAAGAGATCGAGGCGATGGTCGTGTACCAGGTGGGCGCCCTGCACGCCGTGTGCGCAGCAGCTGGGACCAGGTTGCGATACGTGAAGCCACACGGCGCATTGTACAATCGCGCGGTGCACGACGTTGCCGCGGCCGACGCGATTGCACGCGCAATACGCTCTGTGGATGCGTCACTTGCATTGCTGGCGCTCGCGGGTAGCGAGATGCTCGCTGCGGCGACCCGAGCCGACGTGCGAGGTGTGAGCGAGGCGTTTGTGGATCGCGCGTATCGGGACGATGGAGCGCTGGTTCCGCGCAGCGCACGCGGCGCAGTTCTGACAGATTCAAGGGAGATTGCAGAACGTGCCCTTCGCATGGTCCAGACTGGAACAGTGCGAAGCATCGACGGGCGCGACATTGCCGTTCGGGCCGAGTCCCTCTGCACGCACGGCGATGGCGCGAACGCGCTCGCCATCGTGCGCACAGTGCGCGAGCGGCTGGAGCAATCCGGTGTCCGGATCGCACCGTTCACCAACACTTGATAATTGGCGCCTCTCACAATGCAGCACACCCCGAGCATTGCAAGATTGGGTGATGACGCCCTCCTGATTCGGTTCGCAAATACGATATCATGGGAAGTCGGCACCCGTGTTCGTGCGGCTGCCGCCGGAATACGCGCGATGGAAATCGAATCGGTGACGGATGTCGTGCCCGCGTACACGACAATTGCCGTCTACTTCGATAGCGCGCGTATCACGCTTGACAGTATCGTCGACACGATCGCATCAGTCGTCAACACGAACGCGTCAGTGGTTGCCGACTCGTCGGCAATTGTCGAGATCCCCGTGCGATACGACGGGCCGGATCTTGATGATGTCGCAGAACGCACTGGCTTGACAGTCCGGGATGTGATCGCGCGTCATTCGTCGCGAACGTATCGCGCGTACATGTCGGGGTTTGTTCCCGGTTTCGCTTACCTGGGCGACCTCGATCCGCTACTGGTTGTGGCCCGCCGATCTGTACCGCGATTGCGCGTTCCTGCCGGATCTGTTGCGATAGCCGCGGCACAGACGGCGGTTTATCCATTCGAAACTCCCGGTGGCTGGCATTTGATTGGATCGACCACGTTGCGGATGTTCGACGTCGCTCGCAATCCACCGGCGTTGATCCGTGCCGGTGACACAGTTCGCTTTATCCCGACGGACGCGTGATCACTGTCGTAAGTGCACCTCCGTTCGCAACGATTCAGGATCTTGGTCGATTTGGATTTCGCGATTCAGGAGTTCCGGTATCGGGACTTGCCGATCGCGATTCAGGACTCGCTCTCAACGCGCTGCTCGGCAACGACCCGAATGCCGCGATGATCGAATGGGCCGTTGCGGGCGGCGTATTGCGGTTCGAGCGCGATGCCAGTGTTGCCTTCGGTGGCGCGGATGCCATCTGTGCTCTCAACAGAGCCCCATTGCAGGCACGCGTGGTATACCACGTCCCGTCGGGTAGTGAATTGCAGATTGAACGGATCGTGCGTGGACGATTCCTCCTTATCGCCATAGCGGGCGGCATTGACGTTCCAATCATACTTGGGAGCAGATCCACGTTGCTCAGCGCGCGAATCGGTGGTGCGGAAGGCCGACGGCTGCGGACCGGAGATTCGATTGCGACAGGCATCGCTGTGCGCCGTGTTGGCGGAGATGTACCGTTAGCGACTGCGGCTCGTAATTCTGGACCGATTCATGTGACCCGTGGTCCACAGGCGGACCTGTTCGACGATCTCGGATGGTCGGAATTCCTCGGCGCCGAGTTCATTGTGTCAATTGCGTCCGACAGAGTGGGCTATCGTCTGGATGGATTGACGCTTTCGCATACTGGAGACACCGCATTCCCGTCAGAGCCGACCTGTATCGGCGCGATTCAGGTACCCAACGGTGGATCGCCCATCGTGATCATGAACGATGGGCCGACGGTTGGGGGTTATCCCAAGATTGCCGTGATATGCAAATCGGAAATGTCTCGATTCGCGCAGCTTGCGCCCGGAGAGAAACTGAGGTTTGAGCTGACGCGCTGAACTTGCGCGCGTTCATTATTCAGATCGTCACCGCGTCGGGAATCGGACCGCGAGGTTTTCGCGGATCGTGGAGACCCATCCCGACGAAGAACCCGATCAATACCAGTACCGACGATACATAGAACGGTATCGAGTGGCCGAAGCGATCGTAGGTGTAGCCCGCGAACAGCGGCACTATGACCCGAGCCAATCCGCCGAAAGTCTGTTGAACGCCCATGTAAAGCCCGCGCTCATTGCGACTTATCACGCGCGACAGCAACGACGTGACGCACGGGAAGGTAAACGCGGTACCAAGCGGGATGAGGGTGACAGCGAGATACAGCGACAGGTATGTTGGCATCAGCGGAAACGCCGCTAGTCCCACCGCGAGCATAAGCAATCCGATGTGCGACAGCTTCACCTCACCCCATTTGTCCACTGCCGCGCCGAGCATTCCAGCGCGCGTAATGACGCTGATAGTTCCCATGAATGTGAAGATCACCCAGATGTGGTCTGCAGTAATGCCGAATTTGTCGTCGAGGAAAAGGGCGAGGATTGCCGTAATTCCCTGAAACGCACCAATGCCGATCGCGTAGACCCAGATCAATCGCGGAGCGGCTTCCTTGCCGTGCATGAAGACCTGTTTCACAGCTGCGAAAGATGCGCCGCGGCGAGGCGCAACTTTCTTTGCTTCTACCATGTCGCGTGATTCGGAGAGATAGCGCCACGCGAATGCGATATTGAAGAGACAGAGCGCGGCCGCGATGAGACCTGGTCCGTGAACATGCAACAGTTTCAGTGCGAAGGAGCCAACGGGCGGACCGAGAGCAACACCGACATTGGTTGCTGCGGAAATCCAGCCGAGTGCTTTCGCACGCTCTTCTGGTTCAACCGCGTCCGCGACGTACGCCTGTACAACGCCAGTGGTTCCACCGCCTGCGCCCTGCACGACGCGTGAAAGAAGCAGCAGCCAGATCGTGTTGGCGAAAGCGAAAACCACATACGCTATGCACGCTGCTCCGAGTCCGACGAGGAGAGCGGGTCTGCGGCCGTATCGGTCGGAAACACGTCCCCAGAAAGGCGCAGCCAGCAATTGTGCAGCGGTGAAGGCCGACATGAGCATCGCGACCATAAGCGCGCTCGCGCCGAAATTGCGCGCGTAGTACGGCATGAGCGGAATGATCATCAACAATCCCACCATGTCCACGAACGCCGTAATTATGAGCGCCGACAGCCGGCCAAGTGCCGCGTTTTTTTTCACTGCTGCGTGCGAGCCGAAGCTGGCGGTCGGGTCTCGGTCACGCCGGGAGGGATGGCTCTGTGCGATGCGCTGGGCTTGGCGCGAATGCTGTCGATTGCACGAGTGCTCCGAAAATCATGCTACTACCGGCATCGGTACCGGAGGTCGCATCGTCGGGAAGCAGCACGGGATTCGAGTAGCATCGCATTCTGGTGGGAATTTAGCGTGTGAACCGTCGGTACTTGGACGACGTGCCGGGGCAGTTGTATTCGTACAGAACGTCGTCCGGTCGACTCTTCTGGATTATCTACGGCAAAAGCAGTAATACAAATGTAGTCGGAGCAGATACTGGCGCAATCGCGACGAAGCCGAGTGTCGATTCGACCTTCGCGCCTGGTTCTAAGTCTCCGCCCGGCCCAGCGCGGATGGCGCGATCGCTCGGCCCACCACTCCAGCCAGCGCGACGATCGTAAGCACGTACGGGATCATCTCGATGAACTGGGACGCCACCACATGATTGCCCTGAAGGTGGATCTGCGCCGTCTCTGCCGCAGCGAAGAGCAGACACGCGGCGCCGGCGCGCAATGGACTCCAGCGGCCAAAGATCACTGCCGCAACCGCGATGAAGCCGCGGCCAGCGGTCATCTGATCCGTGAACTGATGCTGGTCCAGAGCAAGATAAACTCCTCCCAGCGCCGCGAGCGCGCCGGAAAGTACCACAGCCGTGTACTGAACGCGGTGCACCGATACGCCAACGCTAGCCGCGGCCTCAGGCTTCTCACCCGTTGCTCGCACGCGCAGACCAAACGTCGTTCGAAACAATAGAAACGCGACAACCGGAGTCGCGAGCAAGCCGAGCCACAGGAGTGGATTTGCGTAGCCAGAAGCGAACCCGGCCACGCGGGGCGAGTTGGATGAGCTGCCAAACAGGAGCTTCAGGAAGAAGCGCGTGATTCCAATCGCGAAAAGGTTGATCGCGATACCGACGATCACCTGATCTGCGCGGTAGCGTATGCACGAAATCGCATGAATCAACGCGAGCACCATCCCGCCACCGATTCCGCAGAGGACGCCGATCGTCGGACTGCCCGTATAAAATGTGCCAACGACTGCCGCGAACGCGCCACCGAGCATGTAGCCCTCGAGTGTGAGGGAAATGATCCCGGAACGCTCGGCGATTACGCCGCCGGCTGCGGCGAACAGGTACGGCGCAGCGATGCGCAGGATCTGTGTAATGATCTCGAAGGAATTCATCGCTTCAGACCGCTGCGGCCGGCGGTTGGGTTGGCGCGGCCGCGGATTCGGATAGCGGCTTGTCAACCAGTCGCTTGCGCGCGCCGAGCAGGATGCGCTGAACTTCGGGAACGGAAGCGGCGATCGCGATGATCACGACGCCCTGCAGAACGTCGACCATCTGCTTCGGAACGAAGGCGTTGACCGCGAGTCCACCCTGCGACAGCGTCGCGAAGAACAGCGCCGCGATCAGAATCCCAAATGGGTTATTCCGGCCGACCAGCGCGACGGCGATTCCAAGGAAACCTGTGCCGCCTGCAAAACCGTCCTCGTAATAATACTTGTAGCCGAGTACGAAGTTGATTCCACCCAGGCCCGCAATGACGCCCGAGATAGTCATGGCGCTGAAAAGAACGCGCCTCACGGAGATCCCGCCGTACTCTGCCGCATCGGGCTGCAGTCCAACAGCGCGCAACTCATACCCGCCGCGCGTGCGAAACATGTAGTACCACATTGCCACGGCAGTGATAATTACTGCAATTACTGAAAGATTCGCCGCGGAGCCGTGGAACGCTGGCAGTATTGCGCTCAGGCGCGGGATGGCACCCGCGTGGATCTCGGGCGTGTGAAGCGTCTCGGGCACGCGCAGTTTGGTCGCGATGAACCAGTTCAGCAGGGCAAGCACGACGAAGTTCAGCATGATCGTGGTGATCACCTCGTGAGCGCCGAAGCGAACGCGCAGGTAGCCTGGGACCGCACCGACTACACCACCAGCTGCAGCCGCGCCGAGACACCCAAGCAGGATGGCGAGAATTGCGGGAAAGCCGACTGGTAATGCGAATCCGACCAGTGCTGCTGCGAGGCCACCGGCAGCGAGTTGCCCTTCGCCCCCGATATTGAACAGTCCTGCACGATACGCGAAGGCGACGGCCATCCCGGTAAAGGAAAGCGTTGTGGCCTTGTACAGCACCTGACCAAATCCGTATGCGTTGCCCCACGATCCCTCAAGCAACAATCTCCAGACCACGAACGGCGACTGATTGAAGCTCAACATCANAATATCGCCGGCGACAAACGCGATCAGTATCGCGACGACTGGCGCAAAGAGCGCCTCTTCGATCTTCTCCCGACGTTCGGGCTTCATGCTGCTGCCCTCGCGCCGGTCATATACTCACCCAGCAATTCTTCAGTTGCGTCGGCAGCAGGCATGACGACGACAAAACGTCCGCCGGTCATCACGGCTACACGGTCGGATAAGGACAGAACTTCGTTCAGTTCGGCGGAGACCAGCAGGATGGCCTTGCCAGCCTCCCTTGCCGCGATGAGTTGCGAGTGTATGAACTCGATCGCGCCGACATCCACACCGCGCGTTGGTTGCGAGGCGAGAAGTACCGAGTAGTCCCTTCCACCGCCCATCTCTCGCGCGACCACAACCTTCTGTTGATTGCCCCCGGAAAGCGCGCGAGCGGGGAGTAACGGATCGGGCGGTCGAATATCGAACGCGGCGATCTGCGCTCGCGCGTACTCGGTTATTGCGTGAGCATCGAGCGCGCCGCGCCGAGTGAATCGATGTTGCATGCCGAGTATGAGGTTGTCGGCGATCGAGTAATCCAGAATCAATCCGCGACGCTGGCGATCCTCCGGGATGTGTGAGAGTCCGAGGTCAGCTCGCTCCCGCGGCGATGCCGCGGTGACATCGCGATTGCCGATTCCCACATAACCGGTCGTCGCGTGTCGCAGCCCGGCAATTGCCTCGATAAGCTCGGTCTGCCCATTTCCCTCGACTCCGGCGATACCAAATATCTCGCCAGGATGGATGGTGAATGAGACGGTGTCAACCTCATGTGGTTTCCTGGAGCTTGCGACAACGAGGTCACGGACGATGAGCGCGTCCGCGGGCGCGGTATGCGACTCGGCACTGCGTTGCAGCGATGGAGTCGTCTCGGTGACAATCGCGAATTCACGCGTCGTAAGGCGGACGTGACGACCCACCATTGCCTGTGCGATCTCAGCTGGATTGGTGTCGCGCGTCCGGAAGCGAGCAACCGTTTCGCCGGCGCGCATCACGGTTATGTTCTCGGACAGATCCATCACCTCGTCCAGACGGTGAGTGATAATGATCACGGTGCCGCCGCCATCGCGAACACGACGGAGCACCTGCGCGAGATCCTTGACCTCGGGCGGTGATAGCACCGCCGTCGGTTCGTCCAGGACGAGAATCTTCGCTCCACGGTACAGCGTTTTGAGTATCTCGACTCGCTGTGCTTCACCGACCGAGAGATCTGAAATGAGCCGCGTACCGTCGATGACCAACCCGGTTTCCTCGCCCAGACGCTTCACATCGGCGATGGCGCGACGGTTATCGAACTGGCCACCGCGTGTCGGTTCCTTGCCCAGCACCAGATTTTCGGCGACCGTCAGCGTGGGGACGAGCATGAAGTGCTGATGCACCACACCGACGCCAGCCGCGATAGCGTCTGGGGTGCTCCAGCCAGTCACATCGCGTCCGTTCACATCCATGATACCAGAATCGGCGTTGAGCAATCCACCGAGGATGCGCATCAGCGTTGATTTGCCGGCACCGTTTTCGCCGACGAGCGCGTGGATCTCACCGACAGCAACTTCCAGCGAGGCGTTCCGGTTTGCGCGCACTGGCCCGAATGACTTCGATATGTCGTGCATGCGCACGGCGAGCGGAGAAGTGCGCGGAGTGGTCATCGTGTGGTTGGTACCGTGATCTTGCCGGCGATGATGAGCGCCTTGATCGCTTCGATACGCGCGTGTACGGAGTCGGGGATCAACGCCTTGTTGTGTTCGTTGTACACATACCCAACCCCGCCTTCCTTGAGCCCGAACGAATACACGCCGCCGTGAAAGCTTCCATCTTTCACTCGACGGATCACGTCGAACGTGGCCGCGTTCACACCCTTGACCATTGACGTGAGGATGTAGCCAGGAGCCTCCTGGTACTGGTCCGCATCGACGCCGATCGCGAGTTTGTGCATCTGGCGCGCTGCTTCGAATACGCCCTGGCCAGTCGCACCGCTGGCGTGGAAGATAATGTTCACGCCCGACTGGTACTGACTGAGCGCCAGTTCCTTGCCGCGGCTGGGGTTCTTGAATGCGTCTGGGGTTACGCCCGCGTACTGCGAGATTACTGTGCAATCCGGACATACATATTTCACGCCCGCAGTGTAACCGGCCTCGAACTTGTGGATCAGTGGAATATCCATTCCACCAATGAAGCCGACCTTCCTGGAGTGGCCGACCAGGGCCGCGAGGGATCCGACAAGGAAAGAGCCCTCTTCCTCGCGGAACTTGAGAGCTGCCAGATTCGGCGGTAGCGGAATCAACTTGCCGGTCGAATCGTACGCTAGCGAAAGATCAATTCCCGCGAAGTTGATATTCGGGTATTCCCGCGCCAGACTGGTCAGGTCATCGGTGAATATGAAACCGACACCCATGACCAGATTCATTTTCTCTGCCGCCAGCAGGCGCAAGCCGGATTCGCGGTCTGAGCCATCACCGGGCTCGATGTAGCGAACTGTTACACCCAGCATCCGGCGTGCGCTGTCGGCGCCGGCGTACGCGCCGTCATTGAAGGACTTGTCGCCACGACCACCCACGTCGAATACGATCCCGATCGTGGTACCAGAGTGATCAAGGGTCGCATCGCCGCGGCCCCTGCCTGCAATCATTAGGGCTATGTGGGCGGCGAGGAGTACCACGATGGCGATGATGAGCTTGCGCACGGGGAGTAAATATAGAGTTGTACGCACGACGATGACGAGGCGGGAATGCCACAATATCTCACCTCGTCACCGCTGCTGCCGCTGGCTACCAGCCGAGGCAACCATGCACGCAGGCAACTCCGGTCGCGAGCAAGTGTCCAGCTCCATCAAGACTCGTGACGGTTATGCGATCAAGCAGAAGTGGCCCGGGAAGGAGATCGAGCGTCGCTTGAGGGCCTGTAAACGTACCGCGGAGCGACGGCCTCGTCGCCGAGACGCTGAACACCGATGCTGATCCGCCCTTCTCGAAGAATGATGCGTTGTATTTCGTTGCATGTGGAAACGAATCGGTGGTCACACGATAATCCGCCGTGCACTGCTTGCTGAAAGTGCCTGTCCTGCCATTGCTCTCGAACGTAGCGTTTTCGGAGCATGGGCCTCCGTCCCACCCGACACTCGGGATCACAAAGGTCGCTGACGGGTCGGTTGAAGATTCTCCCATCTGGACGATCGCCCAGATGGCGGATAGCGTCTCCTTCACGTCCACTGTGAGTGGAGCGGGATCGACGACTACACCGGCGTTCCCGGCAACGCTTCGCGTATGCGCGCTGACGCTCGTTCCGCCAACGTAGTGTGCAGTAGCGGTGCCGTCCGTCGGGAACGAAACGGCGCGCTGCCAGTCCGTTGCGGAGTCGAACTCCCACGTCAGGCCGCGCTGGCCATCCAGAGCTTCTCCATTGAGATCCAGCATTGCGACCTCAAATTTCCCAGTCTCGCCAGTATGCAGTTCCAACCTCTGTGGAATGACGCGCACCTCGCTGAGGGCGCATCCGCGATAGGATGAGACGATTGCGTCCTGAATCCGTCCGCGCATCGATTCGGGTGTGAGATAACTCTGGACGACACTGTGGAGGCGCAATCCCCAGCGAATGCCCGCAGCCGTCGCAAGCCCCATGATTCGAGCGCGGACAGAGCCCGACGTTGCATGCGCGGCTGAGTCTGACATGGGTGTGTGAACGCGCGGAAAATCGTTCTTACCCAACATCAGTATTGCGTCTCCATCAACGACGAGACCGTGTAGATGGCGACTGGAAACTGGCCACGCCTGACTCGTCGGTGATGCAAGAGCGACTGCGCCTATGCACGTAGTGTCGCGCGCCTGCACGTATTGCCCTCGCGTCTTCAATAACGTGAGCGCCTGCTGGACAACCAGGTTTCCCTGGGAATGCATTACGAAGATCAGATGCCGACCCTCATCGCGCATTCGTGTCGCGAACGCGGCCACTGTATCGACATCGCGCGGCCGCGAGACCGTCGATCGATTCATCACGCTCAATAATTCGCTGCCCGCTTCAGCGTAGTCCGCGAGCATTGCAAGAGTCTTTGGTTCTGTGCTGTTCAGGCACTTGGCAAGCTCGTGAGGTAGCGAGTTCAGTCCGAGCCAATCCCCCTTGATCCCAAGATCGAGCACGCATTTATCTTCCGCGCTTGTATTATCGGCCATCGCACTGCGATTGTATATCAGCTTCACGTCAAACGGCACGTTTGCATACCACTGAGCGCTTCGCGCGAGCGTCGCGACGTGGTGCGCCGCGAATAGCGCGCCCAGTGGGGTCGTCAGAATTCCATTCACGTACGCGATCGTCACCGGCTCGCCGCCGGCCGTGCCTTGCGTCATGATGCTCGCCGCGGCGCGAAGCGGTGCGCTCGTTCTGAGTGGTACGAATAGTGACGTGGCTATTCCGCCGCCACCTCCGCCTCCGTTGCCGGGGAAGTCGTTCCGAGTACCGGTGCCATAGCCAGCGTCGAAACTGTGACCATCCAGCGCAGTGTCCAGCGATTCCATCGCTGCCGCATCGTCGTCGCGTTTGAGAACGGTCATCTCGACTCGTCGGAGTCGTTCCGCAATGTTCACTGTGTCGGGCATTGCGTCGAGCTTGTCCAGAAGTTGTTGGGCCGATGTCACCTTGTCGCGCGACCGGAGGATGGCGCGTGCATCATGGAGTATCCATTCGTCGCCAGGAGCAACATCGGCCACACGATCCGCCGAAATGACCAGCACGTGCGAGTCGTCCATCGTCAGTCGCCCTCGCTTGGGGATCTGGTTCTGGTCCAGAGTGACAAGCGCGTTGCTGTAACCTGAGTCGGCGACAAAACTGTATGACACGCGCTCGCCTCGACGGAAAGTATATGTCTGGCTGGACATATCTCCGTGTACACCAGGCTCGACGATCACTGTGAGCGTAACTGGAGGGACGAAAATCTGAAAACGCACATTCAGCCATTTTCCTTGCGCGACAAATGCGAACTGGAGCGTGTCTTCCGGAAGCGGGGTGTAGTCTGCAGCGACCATCTTCACATCTGTGAAGCCGACTGTTGTATCCCCAAGGGTAACCATGACGCGGTAAGCCGTCGCGGTATCCGCTGGCAGGTCGCTCGTCCGCCATCGAACGTGGAATACGCGCTCATTCAACAACACGCGTCGTGTCGAATCTGCAGTGGAATCGGAACTGAAGCGTGCCAGAGTGTCGGCGCCACAGCTGCCACCGTCCAGGCGACAAATTGTGACGGAAGGCGCGAGTGTCGTGTCGAGCTGACCACGAGGATGATGTTTGGGTCCCAGCGGCGCAAGGAACACGATTTCTGGTGCACTGGAGTCGCCCGGTGCATTGACTGCCGCAGCGGTCTGAGCCGGCGGGACTCCAAGTGGTGCGGTTGGCGCGTCGTGGCATCCTGGCTGTGCGATAAACGCGACGGCAACGGTAGTTGTAATTGCGATGCGGACTGCTGCGCGGCTCGACTGCATGGCTCTCTCCGTGGGATTGAGCCGCCACGATAGAGTGAACTGGGTGACGCCGAGCAAAGCGTGCGTACTCGGCTGTCATCGGAGACCTGCGGCGAGGGCCGGTTTCAGCCTGTGCGGGGCGCACGAAGGGCCTGTCGGCTATCTTTCGCACATGTCAGAGCGCATTCGCACCCGCTTCCTGGTCATTGGGAGCGGCGTTGCAGGACTGCACACAGCGTGGCGTGCCGCAGGTTCGGGCGACGTCGTCGTTCTGACCAAGCGGTCGCTCTTCGACAGTGCCACGGCCTACGCTCAGGGTGGAATCGCGGCCGCGCTTGGCGCGGGGGACTCACCGGAACTTCATCGGCGGGACACCCTCGCAGCCGGCGCGGCGCTTTGTGACGCCGCGGCGGTCGAGGTTCTGGTCGAAGAAGGCCCTGAGCGCGTGCGCGAACTCATGGACGCAGGTGCACAATTCGATCGTGATATTGCAGGCAATCTTCAGCTTGGCCGTGAGGCAGCGCATTCGCGGCGACGCATTGTTCATTCACACGGCGACCAAACGGGCGCAGAAGTCGCTCGCTCTCTCATAGAGCGAGTCCGCGCCACCCCACGCATTCGTGTCTCCGAAAAGACTCGAGTGCTCGAACTGATCCTGGATGACGGCGTCTGCGTCGGTGCGCGTGCCACTGTAGCCGGGAAGGCGACCGAGTTCATCGCCGACGCAACCGTCCTCGCGACCGGCGGCTGTGGTCAGGTTTACAGGTATACTACGAATCCCGCGGTCGCGACTGGTGACGGCTATGCGATCGCGCATCGCGCGGGCGCCAAGCTCGCCGACATGGAATTCGTCCAGTTCCATCCCACGGCCCTGGATACAGCCGAAACGCCGTTGGCTCTGGTTTCGGAGGCGGTGCGCGGCGAGGGGGCGATTCTTGTCAATAATCGCGGCGAACGATTCATGCTGCATCAGCACAAGCTCGCGGAGCTGGCACCTCGTGACGTAGTGGCCCGAGCGATTTTTCGTGAACAGCGCGCTGGCCGCCGGGTATTCCTCGATGCGACTCGATTCGAACGCCCGTTCGAAGAGCATTTTCCTGGTATTTTCGCACTTTGCATCGCGCGTGGCATAAACCCCAACACCGACCTCATTCCCGTAACGCCGGCGGCGCACTACATGATGGGCGGAGTCGTTACAGACCTCGCCGGGCGTGCCAGCGTGCCGCGGCTCTACGCGTGCGGCGAAGTCGCGTGCACGGGGGTTCACGGGGCAAACCGGCTCGCGTCCAACTCGCTTCTCGAAGGGCTTGTTTTCGCTGAGCGCGTGGCGAGGGACATGATGACCGCCGAGCCGCTTGTGGCAGACCCGCCATTGGTCAGGTGGAGCGCGCCGATGCTTCTGGACCGCGGGGCAGCCCAGGTCGCGGCAGATGATGTGCGGCGAGTGATGTGGGACAACGCCGGTATCGACAGGACGGCGGATGGATTGCGCGACTGCGTGAAATTGCTGGATGGAATAGCTGCGCGCCTGCCGACCGGTGCGACAGAAGAGGCGAACATGGTTGAGACCGCACGGCTGATTGCTGAAGCGGCGCTATTACGTCAGGAATCGCGCGGTGGCCACTTCAGGCGCGACTTTCCCAGGCCCAAGCGAAAGTGGCGAGACAGGCACATTGAATGGTAAACACGCTATGGAAGGTTATCCGGCATGACTGAATTCATACACGGCAACGTCTCCGACGAAGATCTTGCGACGCGCATCAAACAGCTCGCACGTAAGCGCGATGCCGTAATACTCGCGCACAACTACCAGCGACCGGAGGTGCAGGACGTTGCGGACTATGTTGGCGACTCACTCGGCCTGAGTCGTGAAGCCGCGAAGACCGATGCACAGGTGATCGTGTTCTGCGGCGTTCACTTCATGGCAGAAACGGCGGCCATACTTTCGCCAACAAAAACCGTGCTTCTTCCGGACATGGCGGCGGGTTGCTCGCTCGCATCGACGATCGATGCGGAGCAACTTCGGGCGTGGAAGAACGAGCACCCCGGAGCTATCGTCGTCAGCTACGTGAACACTTCGGCCGAAGTGAAGGCTGAGAGTGACTACTGCTGCACGTCTGGCAATGCGGTAGAGATCGTCAATTCGATTCCAGCTGACAAGGAAGTACTGTTTCTTCCTGACATGTTTCTCGGCGCACATGTCCGGCGCGTGACCGGACGTGACAACATTCACGTATGGATGGGCGAGTGTCACGTCCATGCCGGTATCGATCCTGACAATATCAATGCGCAGCGCGCTGCTCACCCGGACGCTGAATTCCTGATCCATCCGGAATGTGGTTGTGCAACGAGCGTGGTCGAGGCGGTATCGGCTGGTGCCGTGAGCGCAGAAGGTGCGCAGATCCTCTCGACCGAGGGAATGATTCGCCGGCCCGCGATCTCGGACGCGGAAGAGTTCATCGTCGCGACGGAGGTCGGGATTCTACATCGGTTGCGTCGCGAGAATCCCACCAAGCGCTTCTTCGCGGCGAACGAGCGCGCGGTGTGCGCGTTCATGAAGGTCACGACTCTCCCCAAGGTACTGGAGTCGCTCGAGCTCATGCAGCACAGGATCACCGTGCCACCGGCCATCGCAAAGCGGGCTCGCCAGGCAATCGAGCGCATGGTTTCGATCGGCGGCAAGCCAACACCTCTATCTCTTGACCCGGCCACGGCCGAGGATCCCGGCGAGTGACTGATTCAACCAAACTGATCGACCCATCGCTCGCGCGACTAGCCGAGTTTGCCTTTTCTCCCGAGGAACGACTTCGGTTTCCGCTCGACGCAGCGCATCGCGCGCGAATTGTTCACGCTGCGCTCGAGGAAGACGCGGCAGACGCCGATGTCACGACAAACGCGACTGTGGATCCAGCACGCGGGGCCCGCGCCTCGCTTGTTGCGAGGCGAGCGGGCGTTCTCTGCGGGACTCTCCTGGCGATCGAGGCGTTCAAGCAACGGGATCCGTCGATAACCATTCGAGAGGACTCACACGACGCACGCACAGTGGATCGTGGTGATACAGTCCTGTTTCTTACCGGTAATGCGCGCGGCATACTCGGCGCTGAACGTGTCGCACTCAACTTCATGCAGCGACTATCCGGTATCGCTACACTTACTGCGCAGTACGTGCACGAGATACGTGGTACGGATGCGCGAATTCTCGATACGAGAAAGACCACGCCTGGATGGCGCAAGCTGGAACGATACGCTGTGCGCTGCGGCGGCGGCATGAGTCACCGCAGCGATCTGGAACAGGCAGTGCTGATCAAGGACAATCACATCACCGCTGTGGATCACGACATCGGACTCGCGGTCCAGCGCGCGCGCGCAATCGCGGTTGCGGGCACTCGTGTCGAGGTGGAGTGCGACGATGTGGATCAGGTCGAAGAAGCGATCGCTGCCGGTGCCGACATCATAATGCTCGACAACATGGGGCTTCAGGATATGCGCGACGCAGTGAAAACCATTGCCGGACGCGCCGTAATAGAGGCGTCGGGTGGGGTGAATCTGCAGACTGTCCGCGGAATAGCGGAAACCGGCGTCAACTGGATTTCGGTCGGTGCACTCACTCATTCGGCGCCGGCACTTGACCTTGCGCTGGACTTCGAGACCTGACGTGGCCGCGTGCAGCGCCGCCCGTCAGCCCGAGATCCCGCCGGCAGATGTGCCGGGACCGTTGCCGGAGGCGGTGCCGGAAGCGGTGCCGGAAGCGGTGCCGGAAGCGGTGCCGGAAGCGGTGCCCGCGGTGGATAGTTGCGATGTATGCGGAAGTGAGCGGATCGAATGGCGCAAGTGCAAACTGGTCTGTCTCAATTGCGGAACAATTCTGAAGTCATGCGCGGACCTGTAGCTCTCCAGCCGCCTGGGACACTATGGACGATCGGGCATTCAACTCACCCGATCGATGAATTCGTTGATATGTTGACGGCGCATGGAATCACGCGCATCGTGGATGTGAGGCGGTTCGCTGGATCGCGCAAATTTCCGCAGTTCAATCCATCACCGCTTGAACTGTCGCTGGGAGAAGCAGGGATCGCGTACACTGCGCTGTCATCGCTTGGCGGTAGACGAAAAGTTTTGCGAGATTCATCACATATCACGTGGCGAAATGAATCATTTCGTGGTTACGCCGATTACATGGATACGGTGGAGTTCGCTGGGGCAGCCGAATCACTCGCGGTAATCGCACGGCTCGATCGAGTTGCTGCGATGTGTTCCGAGGCGGTATGGTGGCGATGTCACCGTTCGATGATTGCGGACTACTTCAAGGCACATGGGTGGGAAGTACTGCACATCATGGGGCCGGGTGAAGCGACGGAGCATCCGTACACGTCTGTCGCTAGAATCGTCGATGGTGAGCTGAGGTACTGAAGCGATTGCCGGGTGGGGGCCTTAGTGTACCGTGCTCAGATCGCCGAGGGCGTGGCCTTCCGAGGAACGTACGACGGCTTCGTAAACCATGTCACCAAGTGCGCCGTAGTTTCCGTCAAAGTGATGTTCGCCCTTGCGGGCGACAACGGTGAGAAGTCCGGCCGGTGCGGTGCGGCAGAGAGACTCCTTCTCCTTTGTCCCGTAAACACAGAGCATCGGGACCGTCTTGAGCATCTCAAGCTGTGGCAGGATCGGGATATCGCCTTTGTCGGAGGTAGTCCGCCACAGATCCGAGAAATGGTACGTAAAGCTTGCTCGCTCGAGCAGTGCCAGCATTGCGATCAACGTAAGATGGGGTCGGATGTCGGGGGCGAGGTTGTTTGCTGCAAACGGCACCAGATCAGAACCTCTCGAGTAGCCAACTAGTGCGACGTCCTGCTTACGCCAGAGTGCCATGTATCGGCGCGCGATCCGTGATACATCGCGTCCCAGTATCTCGGGAGTACGATGCCCACTGTGGAGATAGGAGCGCATATCAAAACCGATGACATCGACCCCGTGCGCCTGCAGGCTCTCACCCACCTTCTCGTCGATATCTGCCCACCCACCATCGCCTGAGAGAATGATGGCGACTGTATTGCCGGACGATTTCGCGGCTCTCAGCTCTACAATCGGTAGATCTCGCACATTTGTAACGGTATCGCGAGGTAATTGTGAAAGTGTGGCGGCAGTGACGTGGGATACGAAGAGAAGGGCAGTGTATAACATGGACTGATCCAGGCGAAATTCGAGGAGCTATGCTGCTGCGGCGGTGCGATTCTCACGGCTTGTCCAGCTGCGTCGGATCTACGCGGCTGTCTGGAATCGGGGTATCTACGCGGATGTCGGTGTACGTCTCGCTCTGAATGAGCTTGCCATCGCGCGAAGCTGTAACATATGTGGCCAGCCAGCCGCCGCCAGCGGGCTGGTATTTCTCAAAGCGAACATCCTCGGTGCCGGGTCGTCCAGCAGCGACCGGTGAAAGCATGCGAACGAAGAGCAATCGATCTGCATCTACCCAGAACTGCGGAGATGTTGTATCGCCTGGAGCGGCGCCAACGATGAACACCTTTCGTCCCTCCCACATACCTTCATTCATCTTGCTCAAGTCGAAACCCTCTTCGCGCAGGACGCTGACGGTGCGTTCGATCGGTTGCGTGTAGATGTCAAAGCCGAGTATGAGGAGGGGGTTCCGGCCGGCGCGACCGACAACCTTGCTGGATCCACGGCGAACGAACGTGCTGTCGCGCGCAAAGAGAATGATCGGATCGCCATCGGGTGCGCCGACATCAATGCGTAATCGACCAGGAAGTTTCGCGGACTCGTACCACGTTTCGTGCACCATCGTGTCGGCAGCAGTGCGGCGCACAGTTGCCTGAGTGAAGGTGAGCGTCTTGTACCACTTGCCTACATAGCGATCGTGCATGAGCCGGACAAGATCGGCGCCGTCCGGTGATGTCTGTGCACGGGCTGGCACCGGGACGGCAATGCAGAGGAGCGAAAGCGATCCAGCGAGAGCAAGGGCGCGCATGAGATATCTCGAAAGGGATGGTGATTCTTCGACTCGTCCACCGGGCTCCCGGTCACAAATCCGGGCGAAGCTCCTCGGCTCCGTTCAGGTACACGTGCTTCGGCGAACAGTTCATCGGTAGCTCCACGTGGAGCAGAACTCTTACAACCCTGCCTATCGCGTTTGGCACGGGGATCTCAGTCGAGCAGAGCATCGCTACGTCATGCCAGCCCAGGTCACGGGCGGCTCTCGCCGGAAACTCGCTCACCAGGTCCGGTGTCGTGGTGAAAAATGCGCTCACCACTGACTCCGACGTGATCCCGTTGCGAGCCAGCAGGGCGCTCAACAGCTCTCGCGTCGCGGCCCGAATGCATTCCGGATCGTCGCCGGTTGGGCGCGTTGCTCCACGCAGACCGCGAATGCGTGTCGGGATATCGGCGTTTCCAGTCACGTCTGGTCGGTCGAGTTGTGTGTCTGCGGCATCGTGACGTTGAGTATCGAGTCCGGTATTCCGTAACCCGCATCACGACGGATGATGGTCGCCACATCCTTGCGTTTTTCATCCACGGCACCGCCACTGCCGCCCGCAAGTGCAACCCGCGCGCTCCGGAAGCGAAGCCCTGAATCGACGCAGAATATGTCGCATAACATCAGCGCCTCTTCGGCACGCGCGTCGTCGCCGCCGATCAGGAGCGACTGCGTACGAGACAGCACGCAGGCTGTCGCGAACAGCTCGATGGCCATGTTGGAAAGGCGCTCGACGACCAGCTGTCGATCCACAATCTCGCCACGGTACGTAATAACCGCATGTTCCGCCGCGGAGCGGAGCTCGGCGACGTGCCTCTCGAAATATTCCTTGTGACTGGCGAGCCGGGGATCGAGAGCGACGTCGAGTGTGGCCGTCGCACCGAAGGCGCTCCGCACCCGCGCTGCGGTCACCTCACTGAGCAGGCCTAGATGCTTGATCGGTTCCCGGAGTGCGGCGCTGACTTCCTTGAGATGGCCTGATAGTGTCTGAATCCCGTTCAGCGCGATGAAGAGCCGAAGTATTTCGTTGGCACCTTCGAATATCCGGTTGATGCGACTGTCGCGCAGAAAGCGCTCGTANGGATACGGCTTCACAAAGCCGCGACCGCCGGCGATCTGGACCATTTCATCTGCGGCGCGCCANACGAGCTCACTCGCGAACACCTTGGCGATCGCCGCCTCGAGTGACCAGTCCGAATCATCTTCAGTTGCGAGATTCGCAAGAACTCCCAGCATCGAGTCCGACGCGTAAATCTCCGACGCGATTGACGAAAGTTTGCGCTGAGTGATCTCAAAATCAGCGAGTGGCTTGCCGAACTGAATACGTTGCTCGGCATACTTCGTCATCTCTGCGAAAATGTACTTCGTTCCGCCGGTACAGCCGGCGGCGAGAGTGAGTCGACCGCCATTCAGTACGTTGACTGCGACGGCAAACCCCTTTCCAACCTGTCCTAGTACGTTCTCCGCCGGTACACGCAGATTTGTGTATTCCAGCTCGGCCTGTGTCGAACCGCGAATGCCCATTTTTTCTGCAATATCGACCACGCGGAAACCGGGCATCGTGGGCTCGATGAGGAACGCTGTAGGACGTTGGACCTTCTTGCCGTCACGTTCGACTTCTGTCTGCGCAAAAGTTGCTATTACAGCGGCCCGATGAGCGTTGCCTATCCATAGCTTGTGGCCGTTCAACGACCAGTAAGCCCCATCGGCACTGCGCGTGGCTGTCGTCTTCACATGCTGTGCGTCGGAACCAACCAGGGGCTCAGTCAGCGCGTATGAAACCAGGATTTCACCGCGCGCGAGACCGGGAAGCCACCGTTGCTTCTGCGCTTCAGTGCCGTAAAGGACAATCGCCTTGCATCCCAGCCCGCAATGCACTCCGATAAAGACGCCGATCGACGCATCGACGCCTCCAACGGCTTCACATACCCTCGCATACGCGCGCGGCGACAGTTCGAGGCCGCCAAACCGTCGCGGAATGGTCATGCCGAGGAATCCGTGGGTGGCGAGTGCGGCGATCACATCGTCTGGTATTGTTTCTTCGACATCGAACCTTACGGAATCAACCAGTCCGTCAAGACGACCTTGGATTGCGCGCACCAGACGGTCGACTGTAGCTGCTTCTGCCGGATCAGCCACGCTCAGCGGCGCCGGATACGGAAACAGCAACTCATCGAAAACTTCGCCAGCAAAAATCCCTCGGGTGAACGAAGATCCGTCCGTGGGCATAGCAGGTAGCTTATATGGAAGTAGAGGTTTGGAGCGCAATGTCCAGCGCGCGGGGAGATGGCATATCGCAGTAGTCGCCGTGGCACGCAAACGTCTCTGCGTATTCCGCATCTCCGAGCAGGTGGCCGAATGCAGAAGGATATCTGGAGCTGGCATCCGCAAGAGAGTTCATCACGCGTTCAGCCACATCGCGAAAATCCTCGTTGCCGTCGTAATTCGCAAGGCGCAGCAAGAGGTCCACGGCGAGTGATGTCCCCGATGGTGTTGCGTTGTCCGTGGGGTCACGCGGCCGTGACACGAGTTGTTCCGCGTCGTGGGCCGTATCGTAAAATGTCGTTTGTTCGGCGTCCCAGAATTGATCGAGCATCACTCCAGCCATGAGCCGTGCGGTGTCCAGCCATTTGACGTCGAGGGACTGTTCAAAGACGGCAAGAAAGCCAAGTGCGACCGCCGCCTGGTCTTCAAGGAATCCCGGGAGCCTGCTGGTGCCTGCACCATAGGTTCGCATGCAGCGCCCCTCTACCACCATGTGCTGTTGCAGGAACTCTGCATTTCGCATGGCGAGGGTGCGGATCTCGTCGCTGTCGAATGCGCGCGCCGCTTCCACGACGCCGCGGAGCGCAAGGCCATTCCATGCTGCGATTATCTTGTCGTCGCATGAAGGCCTTATGCGTCGCGAGCGGTACGCGTACAGTTTCTTCCGCGCTCTCGCTACTATCGCAAGCAGCGCACCAACGTCGACATTGTTGCGACCCGCAACGTCTCCGGGGCTGCTGGGAATATGCAGGATGTTGTGCCCCTCGAAATTGCCCGTCGCTGTAACTCCGTAGAAATTCTTCACGATCCGCGCATCGTCGCCAAGGACGGAGTCAATTTCCTCGGCTGCCCAAACGTAGAACTTTCCTTCCACTCCTTCGGAGTCGGCGTTGAGTGATGAGTAGAACCCGCCCATTGGTGCTGTCATCTCGTTGGCAAGCCACGCTACTGATTCGTTGACGACGCGTCGTACCTCTTCGTCCCGTGTTGCCTCGAACAGATGCGCACCGAAGCGGATCAGCAGTGCATTGTCATAAAGCATTTTCTCGAAGTGTGGCACCAGCCAGTGCGCGTCGACCGAGTAGCGAGCGAAGCCGCCACCAATCTGATCATAGATTCCGCCGCGCGCCATTTTGATGAACGTATCTCTGGCCATGTCGAAAGCGCTGGTGTCTCCGGTCCTGGCCCAATGTCGAAGCAGGAAGTCGAGGACCATCGTTGGCGGGAATTTCGGTGCTCCTCCAAAGCCCCCAAGTTGCGCGTCATAGTTTGCTGCGATGGCACTGACGGCGGTGTCCAGAAGCTCGGCGGTGATTTCGCCATCTCGGCCCGCATCGGCAACGCTGGCCTTGTAGAGTTGGCGCATTGAGGCGACGCTGGCCGCGATGGTATCCGGACGTTGCGTGTACGCGTCCGATACGGACTTGAGCACGCGCATGAACGAGGGCATCCCGTGCCGGTCTGCGGGAGGAAAGTAGGTTCCACCGTAAAAAGGCTCGCCGGACGGCGTCAGAAAGACAGTCATCGGCCAGCCACCGCGGCCGGTCATTGACTGGACCGCCTGCATGTACACCGCGTCGAGGTCGGGTCGCTCCTCGCGATCGACCTTGATGCAGACAAAATGCTCATTCATGAATGCGGCCGTGACCGGATCCTCGAACGATTCGTGTGCCATGACGTGGCACCAGTGGCACGCCGCGTAGCCGATCGACAGAAGGATTGGCCGGTTCTGAGCGCGAGCGACAGACAGAGCCTCTTCGCCCCATGGGCGCCAGTCAACTGGATTGTCGGCATGCTGCAGCAGGTACGGGGAGGTCTCCCCAGCCAGACGGTTCGGCATCCCGTAAGATAGCCCCCAATGGCGGCGCCGAACCGGGATATTGGCCGTTAGATTGAATTCATGCCTAAGATTGCCAATGATCTTGATGCTTTCCTCACGCAACACCAGTCGCGGATCGAAGGAGAGCTGTTCGATTTTCTGAGAATTCCGAGCGTCAGCGCTCAGCCGGTGCACGACGCAGACACACTGGCTGCCGCAGAGTGGGTAAAGCGATCACTCGAGCAGGCGGGCCTGGCGGCGGCTGTGCACGCCACTGCCGGGCATCCGGTTGTTGTCGGGGAATGGCGTGGCGCCGGCCCCCACGCTCCAACGGCGCTCGTGTACGGTCATTACGACGTTCAGCCGGCGGAACCGCTGGATCTCTGGACGTCTCCGCCATTTGAGCCCGAAGTCCGGAACGGGCGCATCTACGCGCGCGGCTCTGTAGACGATAAGGGGCAACTTTTCCTTCACATCAAGGCGCTCGAGGCTCATCTTCGAACGCGCGGCAAATTGCCGTGCAACGTCGTTGTCATCGCCGAAGGTGAGGAAGAGGTTGGCAGCACGAATCTCGAATCCTTCATAGAGCGCAACACCAAGCTTCTAGCAGCAGATGCAGTTGTCATTTCTGACTCGTCGATGTTCGCCGAAGGGATGCCGTCGATCCTGTCGTCGCTGCGTGGGCTGTCATACTTCCAGCTCGACGTGCAGGGACCGTCGGGCGATCTGCACTCAGGCATTTATGGTGGCGCTGTGGTCAATCCAGCTGCGGCGCTCGCCGGCATCATCGCGTCCATGCACGATGCGAACGGGCGGGTTGCGATCGAAGGTTTCTACGACGATGTAAGCCCGTTCTCCGATAAAGTACTCGCCGGGATGCGTAAACTTCCGCATACAGATGACGCGTTCAGGCGCGAGATAGGCGTGAAGAGCCTCGGCGGCGAGAACGGTTTTACAACGCTCGAAAAGCTGTGGACGCGCCCGACTTGCGAAGTAAACGGAATGCTGTCCGGCTACACTGGAGACGGAGCAAAGACCGTTCTACCCGCGAAGGCAATGGCAAAGGTCAGCTGCCGACTCGTGCCGAATCAGGATCCGGCGCGTATCGCAGAACTGTTCGACGCGCATGTTGCGAAGCACACGCCGGCGGGAGTCACGGTGAAGACCACATACATCCACGGTGGACGTCCGTGGCGTGCAGATCTGGCTGGTCCGATCTTCGATGCGGCGAAGCGTGCAGTGAGCGCCGCCTTCGGCCGTGAGCCGGTAATAGTCGGTGAGGGCGGCTCTATCCCCGTTGTCGGTGATTTCGAGCGAATACTCAAGGCGCCCGTGCTGCTCGTTGGTTTCGGCCTGCCGGGCGAAAACGCGCACGCGCCAGACGAGTGGATGAGCGTCGAGAATTTCCGCCTTGGCGCGAGGGCGATGGCCGCTCTCTGGGATGAATACGCGGGGAGCTGAGAGGATTCAACTTCGCACGTCTACCGCCGCAGCAAACACCCAAGCGTTGCCCGCACCGTCGTCGCGTCTGTGAACGACGAGTATATCTGCGTGGCGGCGTCGCAGCGCTGCGACAGTCTGACAGCTGCGCCGACAAGCCCGGTGAATCGGGTCAGATTGACTGTGATCTGTGTGTGATCAGTTCCTCCATTCAGATCGGAGAAGCCGACTCTGAAGCGCGGATAAAGTTGATTCATACCGACGCCTGCAGAAAACTGGACTCTGTTACCTGTAGCAGGATTGGTTGAAGCGATTAACTCGAGACCAGTCATGTCAGGCCGGAACTCATCCGTTGACGGCTTGGTTCCATAGCAAGGCGCCTCCGAATTTGCCTGCTGCAGCGCACTCTGCGGACATGTAATCGGCCCTTTTACTACGCCGACGGTTGCATGGAGACGCGCGGTAACGAGAATCGACGTGTTAACTGCTCTGGTGAACCAGAGTGCCGCACTGCCGAGGTTGGGGGTCGCATTCGCCACGGTGATCGGCGGCAGATAGCTCGCTTCGAAACCGAATCCGTGCGGAAGCGAAACTGCGATCCTTGGGCGTCCAAAGAAACTGGTAAGGCCGGTATTCTCGGCGCGGCCCGTGTAACAGATCTCAGTTTGCTGAAGCGTCGCGGACGCTGTCGGAACGTAAGCGCCTTCGCCGGCGACGCGAACTGAGCCGGCCGGCAGCGAGAAAACCTGGGGGTCGGCACTGAAGACAATCGGGACCGAATAGAACGCAAGAAGTCTCGCTTCGTGGCTGTCGCGTGGCGGTCGGCACTGGGAGAGCGCAGCGGAGGCGCTCAGGCACATCAGCGGAACGAAAAGCGCGACGGCGTGGACGGATCGGCGGATTGGCATACAAGAAAATACGGCACTGAGGGGCCACAAGCAGACGTGTTCGGCCAGGTGCTGTCGCAGCACGGCAGAAGGATGCATCCATACGGTAAGCGTGATGCACTTCTTCGTTGGGCGCCGACAGCTGAAGTCGCGTCGATGATCCGCGCATGCCGGATTTCTCGAGCTTGATCGTCGCACCGGCGGCCGCGCGCTGAAGCCAGCGGTACGGGGCGATCCAGGGGTGGGCGTCGCAGTTTGATCCGAGAGGGCTATTTTTCGGATATGCCAACTGGTTTCTCAGCTCCGGACGCGACCGAGACCTCCGGGCCGGAAGCGACGCAGACACTCCGCGCTACCGGCGTGCGCTGGTGGGCCGTTTTCGCGATCTGGTCACTGCCTGCGTTGGTGGCGTCGTACTCGTCATACATCTCTGCCAGCACTCAGGGTCGACCTGTTGAATTCTGGCGCGCGCTGGCGATGGAGGGCCCGGGATGGTACGTGTGGGTCCCGCTCACGCCACTTATCTTCGCGCTCTCGAAAAGATTCCCGTTCGCGCGACATCCGGACGTTCGGGCAATCGCCGCCCACATGGTCTTGCTTGTCTTCGCGTTGGTGACCTACACGACGGTATATGTCTGGTCCAACGTCGAGTTCAGGCAAACGCCGCTCGAGTTGACTCCTGCATTGGTCGAGTCGGTGTTGATCGGCTCGATCGTGATGACGCTGGTCCTCTACGCTGCAACGCTTGTCACGAGTATCGCTCTGGACTACGCGTCGCGCGACCGAGAGCGGGAACGGCGCACCCTTGAGCTGGAAGCGCAACTCGCACGCGCTGAGTTGCATACACTCCGTGCCCAACTGCATCCACACGTTCTGTTCAATGCGCTTCACACGATTGCACTGCTTGCGCGCCGCGATTCCAACGAGGCTATTCGTGTCACTGTTCTACTGGGTAATGTGTTGCGGAGTGTGCTGGACAGCGGCACAACCGACGAGCGCCCATTGCGCGACGAGATATCTCTCATCGAACAGTATCTTGGGATCGAACTTGTCCGGTTTGCCGATCGGCTAAACGTAGTCTGGGAGATTGAAGAGGAAACGCACGACGCGATTGTACCTACGCTTCTGCTGCAACCGTTGGTCGAGAATGCACTTCGACACGGGATTGCGCGGAGTGTCAACGGCGGGACGCTGGTGATCTCTTCGTCTCGTTCCGGCGAAGCCGTATGCGTCACAGTTTGGAACGACGGCCCAGCGCTGCCCGGCGACGGCATCGCCAGACGCGGCGTCGGACTGCGAAATACGGAAGAGCGCCTGCGAAGACTATACGGTGAGGCGGGGCGCCTTAGCATAGGGAACGATCCGCGCGGCGGTGTGGTGGTTCGCGTCTCCGCGCCGTGGCGGACCGCCGGAGCAGTAGCTCCTCCGGATGACGAATCGAGCCTAGCGGCCGAAGCCCACACCAGGTACGGTGTGACTCGCCAGATGGATCCGCATCTCATCGTAGCGTCGACGCCCAACAGGGAGGCGCGTCCCGTCGCGTAGTATCATCGCCGCCGAGCCGTTCCGATCTCGTCGCAATTCCACAATTTGATCAACGTTTACCACGATCGATCGGTGAGCGCGGACGAAGCAATTCGGATCAAGCTCCTGCTCAAGTGCGCCTAGCGTCCCGCGAAGCAGATGGGCCTTTCCCTGGCTGTGAATGACGATGTAGTCGCTATCTGCGCCAATCCAGTCGATCGCATGAACCGCCACTACGATGGTACGTGCTCCATGTGGAACCAGAATGCGCTGCAAGTATGCCTTTGACGGTAGCGCCGGTGCGCGCAGAGCGGGGAAGTCGCTCCTCGCCAGCGACAACACCGCATTGCTCAACTCTTCGGCTTGGACGTGCTCGCGCAGCCGCCGCACCCGGTCGATGCAACGCGCGATTCTGGCATCCGTGAACGGCTTTACGAGGTAATCCGACGCTTCGAGGTTGAACGCTTCAATGGCGTACGTCGAGTAGGCGGTCACAAAAACGAAAATTGGTAACTCGCTTGCCGACAGCTCGCTCTGCAATTTGTGAACGACGTCGATCCCGCTGAGATCCGGCATCTCGACATCGAGGAATACCACGTCCGGGTGGCGCGTCCGGATCGCCCGGATCGCATCCCGTCCGTTTCTGGCGCCTGGCAGGACCTCGATTCCTTGAAGCGCGGCGAGGATCTGGCCGAGCCCTTCACGTGCGATTGCTTCGTCATCCACTACCAGCGCGGTGAGCACGGTGGATCGGACGTATGTAGCACCTGAGGTGGACTCCTCGGCGGTCATGCCTTTGAGAATACTACACGAGCGCCGATGAGGCGAGTGGCCGCCGCCAACGGTCGGTCAGGTCGGGTGAATGGCCGATAATTGGCCCCAGTTGCGTTGCCGCTTGCCTTGTATCCCGCACAAGAGCGGGGATGACTTCCGTTGCAATCAGGGGGAGAACGTGGCCATGGACATGTTCGGGGCTGAGTAGAAGCCTGGTTCCACGCTTGAAACGGCGCGCCAGGCAGCTCGCGCGTCCCATCAGACGCGGTATATTGCTGCGGATGCGGTCGACTCCCTCCATGCGCTCTCGCGTTGTCGACGAGGAGCGAGATCGTGCGGAGCGAAAGGTAAATCTTGTTCGTGGGCTGGTGCTCGTCGTGCTTGCTGTCGCTGCAGCGGCTTACGCGCCAGTGCTCCCCAGCAGGCTGAATGCCGTCAACGCGGGGCTCCTCGTACCACTGCTCGCATGGACGGTCGGGCAGGCTGCTGTGTACTACCGAAGGCCAGTTCTTCCCTCGTGGCTTTCCATTGTAAATCCGATTGTGGATGTCGTGGCGGTCACGGCAACGATGGCTGGTTACGGTCTCCAGGCAACACCGACGCTGGCGCTGAAATCACCCATGGTGCTAGCCTATTTTGCTATCCTGGCTGCAAGGCCGATGCTTTCATCCGCGCGTCGCGCGGCGATCATATCGCTCTCCATCGTAGCCGCATACGCCTCCCTCGATTACTTCTTCATCGTAATTCTCGGGGCCGTAATCGGAGATCCGGTACTAGCGAGCGGGAGCGACAGCATTTCGCTGCTGGACGAGGGGGCCAAGCTCACGCTTCTGGCAGCGGCTGGCGGAATTGCGACTTACGCCACGTGGTGGCACGAACAGCTAGCGCGCCGGTACGCGGCACAGGCCGAGGAACAGACGATCCTCCAGACGCGCCTGGTTTCGTCGCGTCTGGACAGTCTGCAACAGCAGCTACGTCCTCACTTTCTTTTCAACGCTCTGAATGCAATCACTGCGCTGGTTGAATCTGATCCGCGAGCCGCACAGCGCATGATTGCCGGGCTCGGCGAACTGATACGGGTTTCACTTGACACAGGTGGGGCGGAAGAGCTTGCGCTGCATGATGAGCTCAGAATACTGGATTGCTATACGGCGATTCAACGCATCAGGTTCGAGGATCGGCTGATGTTCCGGACAGATGTCGATGCGTCGGTTGGCGACTCACTTGTACCGGCATTGATTCTTCAACCTTTAGTAGAGAATTCGATTGAGCACGGTCTTGGCAGGAGCGTTGAACGTACGTTGATACAGGTACGAGCCTGGCGTGACGCGGACTGGCTTGCCCTCGAGATACTGGATGATGGGCCCGGCTTGAATGGCAAGCCGTTGCGTGCGACGGACGAGCGAATCGGCATCGGAAATGCGCGCGCCCGGTTGATGTATCTATACGGGCCTAATCACGCTTTCGAGGTCGATAGCCCGGAGGCGGGCGGTTTCCGGGTATCAATGCGGATCCCCTATCACATCTCCACGATGGAAACGGTGCAATCATGATGACTTGGAACTCGAGGCACACCTCAGTCGCGCTCCAGGTGCTGATTGCGGACGACGAGCCGCTTGCGCGCCGGCATTTACGCGCAATTCTCGAAGCAGATAATGCGATTGAAGTAATTGGTGAGGCCGCCAACGGTCGCGACGCGATTCAGATGATTGCCGAACTCTCTCCGGATCTGGTATTGCTCGACGTACAGATGCCTGAGGTAGACGGTTTCGGCGTTGTCGCACAGATAGATCCGGCGCATATGCCGATGGTAATCTTCGTAACTGCGTATGATTCGTATGCAATCAAGGCGTTCGATGTTCACGCAATTGACTACGTGTTGAAACCCGTTGATCGAGATCGGTTGTTGCAATCCGTTGCTCACGCGAAGGAGCGCGCGGCCTCAACAGAGAGGGCTTCGCACATCGCGCAATTCCGGCAGTTCGTGGATGATGTTGCTGCGACGCAGAGAATCGATCGGCTTGCGATTCGCATTGACGGGAAGCATGTGCTGCTATCAGTAGATTCCATAGACTGGATCGAGGCGCTGGATGACTATGTGCGCATTCATACGGGCAAGACCTCGCATCTCGTGCGCGGAACTCTCGGGTCTTTCCACAGTCGGCTTCCTGCGCCTTTCATGCGGATTCATCGATCCGCAATTGTAAATACGAGCAGGATCCGAGAAGTATTTCCGAATGCGCAGGGGAACTACCGGATCACGTTACTGGACGGTACACGGTTGCCCTCAGGTCGGAGCTACCGCGCTGCCGTTGGGGAATTCCTCAAGTCGTTGACCGTCTAACACCGGCATTTACCGCAGACTGGAAACGCTTCGCCGCAAGGGGCTGTTGGAAACAATAGCTGGACGTGATGTTCCGCCCATGCATATTTTCAAGGTTGTTAGTCTCGCAAGCGTTATTCTAATTGGCGGTTGCGGTTCCAGTGCAACAGGACCGTATGGCGGCGGTAACGGCTCGAACGGAGGGGGTAACGGAACGCCGCCTCCGACGTGCGTACCAGGCTCGGGAACGGTTTGCCTGGTCTCCGGTAATCAGTTCAATCCTTCCCAGATTTCCGTCGCTGCCGGCACCAGCATCACGTTCAACAACATCTCCGGCACAACGCACAACGTAACATTTACTACGGCGGGGGCACCAGCGAACGTCCCCGACTTTGCGAGCGGCACCAAGGTCGTTCTGTTCCCGACAGCCGGGACGTACGACTATCACTGCACAATCCACGGTCTGAGCATGAGTGGCGTTGTGGTCGTGCAATAGTGCACGACCTCGGATCGGAGAACCACGGTGGAAAGTAAGGTAAAACTCCTGGGTCACCCCGCTCACCAGATCGTCGTTGCGTTCCCAATGGGATTGCTTGCCACTGCCGCGTTATTCGACGCGGTGTACGTTGCACGCGGCGACGCAATGTGGTCCGGGGTCGCGTTCTTCATGATTGGCGCCGGGGTGGTGGGTGGAGTGATCGCAGCGATCTTCGGCTTGATAGACTACATCGCCATACCTTCCGGCACCCGCGCAAAGCGAGTTGCAAGGTTTCATGGGTTGACCAGTCTGACGGTCATAATTCTCTTTGCGGTAAGCTGGCAGCTGCGGGCCGCACCATCGTTGGTTCCCCCGCCCATCGCACTACTTTTTTCCTTCAGTGGTGCCGCGCTGCTTGGCCTGGCCGGTTGGCTGGGCGGTGAATTGCTCAACAGAATGGGAGTCGGAGTTGACGATGGTGCGCATCTCGATGCTCGTAATTCCTTGAGCGGTCCGGCGTCCCCGACCAGTCGCGACGTGAGCCACGGAAGCCACGCATCGAACACGTAACCCGTCGGCGCGCTAGTAACGCCACTGGCGAACAAGAAAAAGTCCAAACGCGCTCGTAGTCAGCGGAACCTGATCGGTCGATAGGGTCGGCTGCCTGAGCAGGTATCGAGGCTGGAAGCTCGCGTCTATCTGGTAACCGGATTTCGTGTTGAAGCGATGCGTAACCTGGAATCCGGGTCGCTGCAGTGAAGCCGGATCAGGCCGTACCTGCAGCTGGAGGAAGGTATTCGAATTCAGATATTTACCGAACTCGATCTGCGTGGCGCGCAGGAATCCCCCAGCGTCCAGCGACACATCTGCCGGCGTTATGTTCAGCACGTCTGCGCCGAGTGACCGCGCCGCCTGACCGGCCGCCTCGTCGGTGAGTGCGCCCAGTGCAGCGGCCGCAATCTGTTTTGCTGCGAACGCGGCCCCGGCCCCGACGACGTTGCCGCCGTTCGTCAGTCCGGTTCCGCCCTGCTGCAGGAGCGAGGTTGAGGATCGTCCGAATGCCAGATAGCTCAGCAGGTCCGTCTGCGATATTGGTGGCTGAGCATCGCTGGTCAGCGTTATTTTCGGCGAATCCAGCGTTCCCGAGATGACAATCTGAATCGCGAATGCTTCCCGCGTTGGTAACTGCACATCATATTCACCCGTTACCTGAAGCGTCGGATTGAGCTTCGGCGAATTGATGAACGTCGCGACTCCCTGCCTGATCTGGAACGTGCGGCCTTGAAAACGGTATTCGCCCCTGTCACTGAGCAGGACGCCGTCGACGAGGAACGACTGCTTCGCTCGGTTGACACCGATCTGCAACGGGTCATCCGTAAAGACTTCAACGTTAGCTTCCTGCGATCGTACGAATACATCATGATCGACCATCACGCCGACGTTCATGCGCAGATTCTTGAGCAGTGGCGACTCGGTTGGAAAGAGATCGCGCATTGCGACCTCCGTTGTGTCCAGTACTGCGTAAAGTGACGGGTCGCCAGCGCCAACGAGGCTCTTATCGCTGGCCGCGGGAATGTAGATGACGCCCCGAAGCACGTGCACAAAGCCGGTGACGTCCACATCGTCGTATGGGCCGTTCACGCCGATCGTCGTGTTGACGAAGAGATTGCCTGTCTCATTGTCGATGACGCGTGCGTTCACCGCATTCAATCGAAGATTGAATGCGGGCTTCGCGAGGTTCTTGATCCCCACTCCGCCGCTTATTCGGAGCAATCCATTGCTTCGAACCACGAGTGAGTCGACGATTACAGTATCCCTCACGAGTCGTACGTTGCCAGCAGCGTCACTCACGACGAGACCCAGTGGAACCACCCGCCCACTACCGTTCCAGAGGGTGATCTTGCCCTCCACATCGGGATTGTTGACAGTGCCCTTGATGGTGAACTTCGCCAGGGCGCGCCCATTCAGATCTGCGATAGCATCCGTGAGTTGTGGTATCAGGTTGAGCGGCAGCGAGTCAGCATCCACCGTGGCCGAAATTGCGCGGTCCGGTGGCACTCTGGCGCCACTGACAGATACCAGCGCCAGATTGATCGGAACCGTTCCTTTCGCGGTCACCGCTGGCTCCATCCCCTCCGCTGCGGCATTTATGTTGCCTTCGAGTGTCTCATTGGCGTAGCTCAGGCGCCCGTGAACTTCGGGCGTAGGATGGCCATTATAGAAGAATCGCTCGATTCCAAAAGCGCCGGCAAACGTCGGATTGGCACGCGTCCCATGCATGCGTGCCTCTACCGAGAACAATCCATTTGCGGGGATGTCGCTCTGCAGCAGAGCCGTGATGTTTCGGGCCTCGAACTGAGTAATGCTGACATCCAGGTCGGCATCTCCCGTCTCCGGGATGTCTCCATTCACAAACACTCGGCTGCCAGATTGGCTCTTGATCTCGAAATGGTCGATCGATGTGCCTGTCGAACTGAAGTGAATTGTTGACGGCCCCGTGCTGGCATACACAGTTGTGTCGAACCGCATACGCAATTGATCCAGACGGAGATCATCACGGTCCTTGTCCAGTGTAAACTGTGCGGTTGCATTGTATGCCCGCTTGGAATCCTGGAGGATATTGAGAGTTACATCGCCGTTTGGGTGCGAATAGTTGGCGGTGAACGACACAGTATCGAGAGCGAAGCCCATCGCCAGAACATTTACGGCACTGGCTTGAGCGGCCACTCGCGACTGAGGCGTCAGCGCAGTGGTCCATGTATAATTGGCAGTTACGGCTCCTGCAGAACTTCCAAACGCAACCAGATTTGCACCGATCGCGGATCCGGTCATGTCAAATGTATGAATGTTGCCGGTCGCTGTTCCGTGCGTGGCAATCGAACCGCTCAACTGGCTTCGTGGAATGGCACGTGGTGTATCCACCGGGAACGACGGCATCACCTTGCCTGTCACAGCGCGCTCTACCTGAGTTGCGCGCGCTGCCTGTGCTCGCGCGGAATCCGCACGTGTTACGCGCTGTGCAAGGATCGCCGGCCGCGGTCGCACGACACCAGTGTCAGGCGGAGGGAGTATGCGCGCCAGCGCATGCAATGAATCAACCTTGACGTTGTATCGCAGAGTACCGGATTGCCCAGCGACGAGGCCGAAACTACCGGCCGCGGCGGCAAATCCGTTGGGAACTCGCGCAACAAGTGTGTCGAGCGCGAGCATCCCATTCGCCGCCGCGAGCTTGATAATTGCAGAATCGACGGCCACGCTATCGTACACCGACGTCTTGACCGTCGCCGTGGCAACTGTCGTAAGCGTCGCCGGATCGAAGCCCGCGCCCCGCGCCGAAATGCTTGCGTTCAATGAAGTACTCGGTGCGTTGCTGCTGATCTGACTCGCATCGAAAAGCAACGCCGACATTGCAAGATCATAGGACTGCGGCTTGACACTCAGATCCATCGTGCCGTGCACAGTCACCGAACCACCGTCCGGCGTGCCCAGGTCCGCGGCAATGACCAGATTCGACATCGGACCTGTAATCGTTACCGGTCCACTGACACTCCCGCGCAATCCAGCCTTTGGCGCAAACTGGCCAACCGTCGCAAGCGCCAGAGGAAGAAGCTTCACGCTCGCGTTGACCAAGGGAACCTTGCGGCTGTCAGCGAAGACTCCGGAACCGACTATGTGCGACTCGCCAGTCGTGTCATCATGAACCAGGTCGCCGTTCGCGGTCAGGCCGGTAGCGGTAGTACCATCCAGCAGGAGCTTGCCGGTGAGGGTTCCACCGACAGGTAATGTGGGATCAATCGCGCGCGCAAGCGCCACCTGAAGCGGCGAAAACGTGAGATGCAGATTGCGCGCGGTCACGACTTTTCCAGTCGCACCTACAGTTCCGACCGCGGTCAGCTTGCTTGTTCCGGATATCGGATCTTCGAATGCGACATCCGCGTCGAGTTTGATTGCGCCAAAACCACCTGTCGCGGCTACTCGTCCGCTCAGGTATCCCTGGCGCGGCGATACTACTGTTGGAAAGACCTGTTGGATGGTACGAGTATCAAGATGCTGGAGTCGAACATCGGTGTCGTGAAACGATATGGTGTCCGTTACAAACACGCCGATATCACCCGCCATCGTGGCACCAGCGACAGAGAGAGACGCGTTGATCCCACGGTAATCGCTCGTCGGGCCAACCCAGTCCAGCGTAAAGTCGAGCTTGCCGTGACCGTCCTGGGGGATGGAGGGATCAATCCAGAGCAGATCGTTGGTCGCTACCGTATCACCCCGAAGGCGGAGCCTCAGATCGTTGCTGTCGAAATTATACCGACCCGTAATTGACGACAGTCGTGAACCTGGTAGCACTCCCGTCACGTTGGCAAAGTAAAGCGAGTCAGCCAGAATGATGAATCGGCCTTTTGCGTCTGTCACTCTGACCGATGGCGGCTTGAGCGGTTCCGCGGTCATTTGAAGGCTTGATACATCGATTATCTGACGCTTATCGCCGGGATCTTCCAGTCGCATGAGCGGGAAGGTGCCGTAAACATCGCGGAAATCCGACGTCTTCTGAAAACCGCCTTCGACACGATTCAGGTTCAGTCGTCCGATCGAACTTGTCGCTACCTTGATTACGCTGTCACGCTGCTTTGCACTGAGCGAAGCGCTCGGGCTCCATGGGCTGTGCGATGTCACGCGACCGTCCACAACGGTAACGTTCCGCAACGTTATCCACGACAGAAAGCCAGGTGGCGAGGGTGGCTGAGTGGTGTCGCGCGGATAGATCCTGTCATAGTTCCATTTGCCTCCGGGCATCCTGTTCAGAACTACTACGGGACGCACTATCCGAACACTGTCGAGGTAAATCTTCTTCCCGATCAGCTCGCTGAGTGTGTATCGCGCCTGAATCGTGTCCGCTTTGACGAATGGCGCCTTGGCGCTATCTGTAATTACGAGACCCACAATCGTCGCACCGGTGAGCAAATTGCCGTCGATCCGATCGACTGACACGTAGCCGTGTGTTGCGCCGCGAAGCACTCCTATGACGTACCCGCCGACCTTCGCACGGCCCCACGATGTCTGCGTAAGCGTGAACAGAACGCCTGCAGCGATCAAAGCCAGAGCGACAATAACGCCCGCCGATACCGAGGCGACGGTGCGCTTACGCATCTAGAAAGCTTCTCCGATGGACAGGTGCAACGTCATACGCGCGAGAATGGAGTTGAGCCCGCCGCTTTGCAGAGTCGGTGAGTACGCGCGTGGCGTATCGAGTGTAACGAGCCCGTTTCCGCCGTTCGCAACATCCTCGGTGACGACCGGGAGCTTCTCACTCCCACTCGGGTTGAGCCCGACGTCGATGCGGACGGGACCGACTGGCGACATGTATCTGACGCCAATTCCCGGCGTTACAGCAGTTTTGCTCTTTGGAAGACTCGGACTCGTATTCTGTCCCAGGTATGCTGCATCGACGAACGTCGCGCCGATCAATGGCCCGAATAGCGGAAAGCGAAATTCGACGCTGCCCTCGATCAGTCGGTTGCCGCCGAGTGGGCGCGGATCGAAATCGCGATCCTTGAAGTTCCCGTTCGGGCTGCACTTGACGATCGTAGCCGCCGTGCATTCCGGATTGGCGGCGTCGCCCGCCAGTAGCTTTGCGGCGGAAATCGTAAGTACGCGCGGACCAAGCTGTCCCTCCCCATACCCGCGAACAGATTGGGAGCCGCCGGCGTAAAACCGTGTGCGTGGATTCAGGATCCCGTCTGCATCCAGTGCGCTGCTCTGTACGCCGACTGCCTCGGACGTGCTGGCAAGAGCGCTGACGAGGCCCAATCTGACGTGGCCACCAATTACCGAGTGGCGTCCTATCGGTATGAAGCCCGCGAAATCGCCAGTTCCGCGGTTGTACCTGAAGTCAGACAGGGTGTAGGACGATGCGTGTTCCAGGTCAAACTGTGTGCGAATGCCGTTGCGCGGCTCGAATGTATTGTCCGTCCTGTCAACGGAGAAGGTCAGAGCCAGCGGCGACAGGTGTTGACGCGCTCGTAGTGCATCAAGTGTCGGCGCGTCGCATACGCCATAGTTGACGCAGAAATAAACGTCGCCGGCCTGCGTGTTCGTTTCCTCGAACCGATAGTTGAGGCTCAGTGGTCCACGTGGTGTAATCGTGCGAGTGAACGTCGCACTCAAACCGTATCCGCGGTCCACGTAGATACCGGGAGCGCTCCTCCGATGTGCGAAGACGCCAAACGCGGCTTCGTTATTAGGCGAGCCGAACCACGGGTACCTCACATCGGCACTGGCAGTGTAAGTCGGCGCAAGATACTGCGATTCCGAGCCACCCACGACGGTCTTGCCTACATCGTAAAATATTCCGTTCCCGTTGAGCGTATGCGCAAACAGGTTGCCGACTGCCGCATCCAATGTGAGGCGCTTGGCGCCACTGAGCCAGTTGTAATCGGCATAGTGCCCCGAAACCTGAATGAAATCGACAGTGTTGAAGCCAGCGCTGTAACGCGCGTCGTGCGGCGGCGCTTCCTGCAGATCGATGACGACGTGTTTCAGCGAGTCGTCGGTTTGCGGGATTTCAATCGCCGCGCGTCGAAACAGATTCGATTCGTAAAGAGCACGTTGGCTCGCCAGAACGTCGGCGCGGCGGTAAAAACCGCCCGGCTTGAACGAGAGGGACTTCATGATCGTGCGGTTGGATACGTCCTTGTTGCCCTGAATCTTGATGCTGGCAACGCGAGAACGCCACCGCGGATCGATTTTTATGGTGACGTCCGCGGTTTTTGCAGTCGTATCGATCGCCACTGCCGTATCGATGACGGCGTCCGAGTAGCCTCGATCCCAAAGGCGGGAGTCCAGCAGCGCGAGTGTCGAATCGAGCTGGATCAGATTGAATGGGCGGTCCTTTCGCGGCCGGTGAGCGCCGCGAAGATCTCGCCGGTTCAGGACAGCCGAATCCTGAACAATGCTCAACTGCGACACCAACGTTGGTTTGCCTTCGTTCACACTGATCGTGACGTGTACCGAGTGGTGCCCGTCAGGTGTCACAAGGGTATCGACCTGCGCGTCGCGATACCCGCGCCTGAAGTAGAACACCATCACACGCAACATGTCGCGTGACAGTTCTGCACGGTTCAGCGACACATGTGTGTAGAAGAGCGGAGACTTGCTGAACACGCAGACTGGCCGCAACAGTACTGAATTGCAGTGCGACTCGTCAGTCGCAATGTTCATTCGGAGTTCATCCTCATCGAGGGCGTGAACTCCCTTGAGCGTCAGGCTGCTGATCTCCGGATTGCGGGGTGTCGCCTGGGATGACTGAGCGATAGCCGGCGCAGCCAACACGATCCCAGCGGCCAAAGCGACCGCCGGAGCGTGTGCCAGCCGCCGAAGCATCGGAATGGCCATACGGCGAAGGAAGCAAGGCTCGGGCCGAAGCTCCGGCCTTGCTTCCTTCGCCCCGGTGCGCTGCCCAGGCTGGTTACACATCCAGCGACGTCGCTATGGCCCTATTTCGTCAGGCCGTCAGAGCCCCGAAAGCAGCGCGTCGTTGTTCTGAGTCGCAGCGATTCGCTTGATCAGCCATTCCATCGCCGAGCTGGACGGCATCTGCTGCAGCCCACGGCGGAGCGTGTAAACGTGATCCAGCTGATCCGCCCGGAACAACTTGTCCTCCCGCCTGGTGCCGCTGATCCCGATGTCGATCGCTGGGAAGATGCGCTTCTCCGCCAGGCTCCGGTCCAGCTTGATCTCGCAATTTCCGGTGCCCTTGAACTCTTCGAAGATCACATCGTCCATGCGAGAGCCGGTTTCTACGAGGGCAGTCGCGATGATCGTGAGCGAACCACCTCCGTTTTCCGTAGATACTGAACGAGCAGACCCGAAGAATGCCTTTGGCTTGGCCATGGCGGATGAGTCCAGACCACCGCTCATTGTNCGGCCAGTGCCGCGCTCGATGGTGTTGTACGCTCTTGCCAGACGAGTGATCGAGTCCAGTACGATCACGACATCCTTGCCGAGTTCAACCAATCGGCGTGCTCGCTCAAGTGTCATTTCCGCAACGTCGGCGTGGCGCTGAGCCGGCATGTCAAAGCTCGATGCCACAACCTCGCCGTGGCCGATTGAGATCATGTCACTCACTTCTTCCGGGCGCTCGTCCACGAGCAGTACGAACAGCTGCACATCCGGCTGGTTGATCGCGATACCTTCGATCACGGCCTGCAGCAACATGGTCTTGCCAGCACGTGCCGGAGCAACGATCAGTGCTCGCTGTCCATAGCCGATGGGCGCTATGAGATCGATTGCACGTCGAGTGAGTTCCGGTCCAGCCTTGGCGGGTCGACCCGTTTCCAGAGCCAGTTTGCGGTCGGGGTACGAAGCGATGAGCGAGGCGAATTCGGGACGCCTGAGTGCCGCGTCGGGTTCAGCGCCATTCACCGAAAGCAATTCCGCTGCGGTAAGGCGACCACGCTGGTCTTTACCAACAGTGCAGGTTACAAGATCGCCGCGTCGGAGACCGGCCTGTCGAACGAGTTGTGTGGGAACGAACGGATCGCTCGCCTCGGCGAGATAGCTGTGCGCAGCGTTGCGCAGATAACCTGCATCACGCTGCGGGTCGAAGAGTCCTGAGGTTTCTCCTTCGACGATTATTGGACCGACCGGCCCGCGAGGCGCATTGTCAACCAGTTGCCGGTTCCGTCGATTGTTTCTGCGGCCGCCGCCTGACGAATGTTGCGCGCCGGAATGCTGGTTGGGTCGTTGCTGCTGTTGTCGTTGCTGCTGGGGCTGCTGTTCCTGATTGCCGTTGGGCTGCCCATTTCTGTTGCGATGGCGATATCGCCGAAACCGTCCGCGACCCTGTCCTCCGCGCTCGTTACCGCCTTCATCAGGGCCGGTTGCGCCTCCGCCAGAGTCACTGCCAGAGTCGCCGCGAGAGTCACTCCGAGAGTCACTCCGAGAGTCACTCCGAGAGTCACTCCGAGAGTCACTCCGAGAGTCAGCGCCGAGATCGACCTGGCCGCCACCGGTGGCGCCGTCAGCGCCGTTATCACCAGAATCTCTTCGGGAGTTCGACTCTCCACTCGATTCGCCAGCGTCGGTTTGCGCCTCCGGCTCCGACCGGACCAGCGAGACTGCGGCCTTTTTCCCCGGTCGAGGACGCGGTCCCGGCGTTTCTGTTACGATGGGCGCATCCGGAGAGCTCGGCTCGAGATAGGGGTTCGCATCCGAATGGGAATCGGGGGATCCAGCGTCATCGGGGTTTTGCCCCCGACCGCGACGACTTGGACGTCGGCGTTCAGTCATGTAAATGGATTTTCGGGTACAGAGGCGCCGGCGACACTCGCCGCAAGCGCATTACGCAACGGGCGCGATGCGCCTGCGTTGCGGTCACTCGATTGTCTTGTTGATTCGGAAGCGTCTCGGGAAGCGCGGGGCCAACTCACGCGGCGCTCCCGGGAACCATACCTTCAATCTGCGCGCGATCACGCGCGCCTCATTCGCACTACTGCCTGTACGCTAGCACCCTCCGCGACCGTTGTCCAGAGGGATAGATTTCACCACATGGAAGATCGTATACAGGATCTGGCAGATCCGGGGCTTGCGGATCTGGAGCAGGCGGTGGCCGACCACCCGGGAGAAGCGATGCCTCTGGTGCGGCTCGCCAACTCATACTGGCTGGAAGGGAGAGGGTCCGACGTGGTCGGCGAAATCGCCGAACGCGCCCGGAAGCTGGACCCCAAAAACCGCGGCGCGTGGCACTTGTGGGCGCTATCCGAAATGGACCCCCGAGCCCGCACGGAGCGCTGGCGCCAGGTCACGGTGCAGTTCCCCGAGGACGACGTAGCCCTCGCTAGCCTCGGCGACAATGCGGCGTCCCTGGCTGGGGCGGAGCATGATTATGTGGCACTCGATATGGCGATCGACACATACATGGTGCTTCTGGCCCGCACAACCGCAACCGAGCCGCGTGAAGCGATCGAGAAATCGCTCGTCGCACTCAGGAAGTGGAGATTCTAACTGGCTGAGACTGCCATTTGGTTGGCTATCAGCAGTCCTGAAAAATCAGCGCACGAAGCGAGTTTTGGTCTGGTCCAGTTTATCGATCGCCTTCTCGATATCGTTACCAACCGCCTGAATTCTGGTGACGCTGCGCGGATTGAAGGCTGGGTCGTACGGGCTTCGCGTCGGACCTCCGGCAACTTCCATCACGGCGTCAAAATGATAACTGTGGACCTTACCGGTCTTCGGATCACGCCACGAGCCTTCCCAGGCTAACTGCTTGTTCTTGGGCCAGATGCCGTATGGGAGTGCCATGGACCGAATCTTGTAACCCGGAACCGCGGAGTCTATCCCCATCGCGTTCCGCGCGATTTGCTCCTGCACGACGTTGTCCGAATACTTGTTCAGCATCGCATGCCATACAGTGTGATCGCATAGCTCGAAGCCATTGTCAGCAAGCCACTTCACCTTCTGAAACCGCCATTCCTTTTTCTGACCCTGGAACTTGACGTTGTCACCAAAGAAGTTGTGGCCGGCAGCGCCGCCGTTCAGCAGGCAGAACACGGCTCGATTCTTCCATCCCGGATGCGTCTTCGCGAAGTCCAGCCATATTCCGACGCCGCTCGTCGGATCGATTTCAAGCTTCCCGTTTCGCTCGATATAACTGAACTGTCCAGGTGATGCGTCGTCGAATACTACAACGACGGGCGACATTCCCACGGGCACATCGTTGAAATCCTTGTCGAGCACCTGCGATAGGTTCACGGGTCTGTACCCGCGTTTGTATACGTACTCCAGGTCCGCGCGAAAATGCTCGCGTGTCCTGCTGTACAGCGCGTCATGATCCCCTATCAGGTGGTATTCGAGGACCGGAATGCGTCCCAGTTTGTTGGGCGCAAGCTGCGAAGCGTGGCCCGGCGTGGCAGCTTCGGCGACCGGAATGCCGATGTCTGGTGTAACCGATTCCGGAGTCGTAGATCCGGGTTTGGTCGCCGCGCGATCATCACCTGACTTGCACGACACGACTGAGAACGCGCTCACGATGGCAGTCGCGCCCAGGACAACAGCTAATGGACGATACATTCTGATATGAACCTAAGGTTCCGCAAACCCGAGAAAAGGGAATATATACTCGCCGCAATCGGGATTCTGATCATCGCCGTGTACACCGGCGATGCGTGGCTTGCCACGTGCGGCGGAGAAGGCTGTCCCACGGCGGCAGATATCCGATCTTTTCATCCCGACGAAGGCGGTCGAGTCCTGGACCGGTCCGGCAATTTCATCAGCCGACTTGCCGTTGTGCGGCGCGTCAATGTGCCGCTGAGCGCAGTTCCAGTACCGGTTCGGCAGGCGTTCGTTGCAACCGAGGATCGCCGGTTCTACAAACACAACGGCATCGACTGGTACGGATTGGCCCGTGCGGTTGTTCGGAATATTCGCGCCGGTGGCGTTCGTGAGGGCTTCTCCACCATAACAATGCAGGTCGTTCGCAATACTTTCGCCGTCAGGCGCTATCGCGGCCGATCATTTCGGCAGAAGCTGCTCGAAATGCGTCTCTCGCGACTGCTCGAACGCAATCTGACGAAAAATCAGATCCTCGAACTCTATCTCAACGTCATATATCTCGGAAACGGCGTCTATGGCGTCGAGGCCGCGAGCCGCGATCTCTTTGGAAAGGATGTCGGCCAACTCACTGTTCCCGAAGGCGCCGTTCTCGCTGCACTGCCTAAAGGGCCTTCCACGTACACACCCCGTCGCTCGCCACGGCGTGCCACCGCTCGCCGTAACCTCGTTCTCGGGCTGATGGCGCNAGAGGGGTACATCACTCAAACGGCCGCCGATGAGTATGCCAAGACCAGGCTTGTCGTCGCCAAAGACGAGTGGCGGCCAGACATGTCGGGCGATTCCTATGCGATAGACGCGGTGCGCGACGTTGTCGATTCCGTGCTCAAGAGCGGGTCACGTGACGTCAATGATCTGACCGTGTACACCACGCTCGATGCGAAAGCGCAGACTGCAGCTGATCGCGCTGTGCGACGTCAGGCAGCTGTAATTCAACAGGAGTCTCCGAGCGGCCACGGGCCACACGTCGAAGGCGCCATGGTCGCACTCGACCCTCGTACGGGCGATATTCGCGCACTCGTCGGCGGTCGAACATTCGAACGCGGCGGATTTGATCGCGCGCTACTCGCGCACCGCCAACCAGGATCTGCGTTCAAACCCTTCGTTTATGCAACCGCTCTCGCGGCAGGTTACACGCCGGCGAGCGAAGTGGACGACGTTCCGATTTCGGTGAAAATTGGAAAGACGGTCTGGTCGCCAAGGAACTACGGTGGTGAGTATGGCGGTCACGTCACATTCAGGCGCGCATTGATGCGATCTGAAAATGCGGCGACGGTGCGCGTGAGTCAGCTCGTTGGAATTCCCGCCGTGCTCGCCACTGCACACCGCAACGGCATACAGAGCGAATTGCCCGACGTTCCTTCCGCTGCACTCGGCGCACTCGAAGTAACCCCCATGGAATTGGTTACCGCGTATGCCCCGTTCGCAAATGGAGGCTGGCGCGTTACGCCTCGGCTCGTTCGTCGCATTCAGACTGCGGATGGGCAGATACTGTGGAGCAGTGACAACCAGCGCGTGCGCGTGATGCAACCGCAGGACGCATATCAGCTCACTTCAATGCTGCGCGCCGTCGTCGATTACGGGACCGGAAATGTTATTCGCGACCTCGGCGTTGACGGACCAGTTGCAGGCAAGACCGGGACCACCAACGACGGCACAGACGTCTGGTTCATGGGCTACACGCCGACGATCGTTGCGGGATTCTGGTTTGGCTACGATACGCCGCGGTCGATAGGATACAATGCTTCCGGCGGCAGACTGGCAGCTCCGGCGTGGGCGGACTTCTATTCGAATGGATGGGACGAACCCAACCCACCAGGTGCGTGGGATCCCCCCGCAGGAATGACTCCCGTGGTCATAGATGCGCGTACTGGATATCTGGCGACCGAGTGGTGCCCCATAACTCAGCGCGAATACTTCAAACCTGGAACCGAACCAACAACACCCTGCCCGGTTCACAGCGGCCCGCCAGACATCCAACTTGACAGTGCATTTCTTCCGCTTGAGAAGGTTACCGGCGCCGTTGAAAAAATTGGAAAGGGAATCGGCGGCCTCTTCAAACGAATCTTCAAGCATCCATAGGACGCCCCGCTTTCGCGGGAATGACGAGTGACGCCCGGCTGGTCTTCCCAGCCGGGCGTTTTGCTAGTCTCGTCTCATCTCTCCGCTCACACGAGCCCGAGCCACTCTTGTGACCCGCCCGTGTATCCCGGAAAAATCTTCTCGACACGTGTAGCTCCAAGATGCTTGACTGCAACCTCGCTGAACACAGTGCGAAAATCCGTCGTGAGCCTGAGATCGCGCCCCTCATTCAACTGCTCCGGCGCGAGCCCGGGCCACTTACCGTACACCTTGCCACCCTTCACACCACCGCCCAAAACAAAGAACGCCGTTGCGTGGCCATGATCCGTACCACGATTCCCGTTTTCGCGTGCTGTGCGGCCGAATTCGGACATCGTCAGCACGAGTACATCGTTCATCTGATCGCCCAGGTCCTGAGTAAAAGCGGCCAGCGTTGTCGCAAAATCATCCAGTCGGTTTGCCAACTGGCCTGTGCCGTTCCCCTGATTGACGTGCGTATCCCAACCGCCCACGTCAGCAAATGCGACTTCCAAACCTACATTGGACTTGATGAGCTGCGCAATCTGCATCAACCTCTGCCCAAACTGGCTCTTTGGATACACTGCGTTGTTCCGCGGCGCGTATTGTTGAGGATTCGCACTGCGCAGCAATTTCACCGCATCAAACATTTCCTGACCAGTACCGTGTACGAGATCGGCACTTCCGGTCCGATACAGGGCTTCAAGTTGTTCGACCTCGCTTCCCGTCGCTCGAACTGAGAATTCGCCGAGCGAGCTCATTGCAACTGTCTCGGATGGCCCTTCGAGTATCCGCGGTGTCTGGGCGGTCATCGCGACCGCACGGAATGGAACAGCCTGACACTCCTGGCACGTTCCCTGAACGGCAAGCGTACGGTTTAGCCATCCATCGGAAGTACCCTTATTGTCGGGTGTGCCGGTTTCCATGAAATCCTGTGCGTCAAAATGCGATCGCGACGTGCTCGGACTTCCAACAGCGTGTATCGGCGCGAGCAGCTTTTGATCCCACAGTGGTTTTAGCGGTGCGAGCGATGGATGCAGCCCGAAGAATCCATCGAGATCAATCGCGCCGGATGGCTGGCCCGGTCGCGCCACGGCGATAGTCGGCCGCATGTTGTAATACGCTTGCTCGCCGTGCGGAACTACAACGTTCAGGCCGTCAGCTGCGCCACGTTGAAAGAGACATACCAGAGTCTTTCCCTTCGACACATTCTTCAAGTCCATTCCATATGCCATACGGCGCAGGAAACTTGGACTCAATCCCATCGTCACCAGCGCGAGCGCGCCCGATTTCACAAATACTCTTCGATCCATGATACCTGTACCTCCAGCCGCGTTACCTGCGTTGAAATTCAGGCGAGCCAAGTGCAAACCCGACCATCTGTGCCAAACCCTGTAACTGTGGTGCGGGCCCGATCACTTGGTTTCGTGCAAGCTCGCGTCCCAGTCCCGGTACGCCTTGCTGCTTTGCAGACCCTTTGATTCGCTGCCGTGCTGCCATTGCCGGATTACCCATCGCGTCGTCGCCGTCTGCAGAAGGCGGCGCCTGCGCAACTTGCTGGGATGCGCTTGCGGCGAGCGGATGTTCGCCACTCATAAGGATCTTGCGAGTCTGTGGCGACGCTGCACCCTGCAGTATCGTGGCGACGACTGCGTCGACCTGCACGGAGCGCGGTGCGTGTTGCAGCGTGTCGATGCCGGGCAAGTGGCGCATGTTCGCGCCTGGCAGCCGATTCGCCGCAACCGACAGTCCAAAGTTGATACGATTGAGTATTGCGCCGGTGTTCATCCACGCGTCACCGGTCTCAGGCCAGCCGTTTGGATCGCGATGCCCGAATATGGGCTCGCCGAGAAACGCAATGGCAAGCGCGGTGCGTGGAGTCGAGTCCGGCTCCGCGCCAAGAGCGCGCGCCGTACTGACAACAACCTCGAACGGTGACTTTACCTTTGAGTGATACGCGCGCGTTGAGAAGAATTCCGGGGATGTGACAATCGTTTTCACCACCGCACGGATGTCGCCATCGGTCTTCATATATGTCTGCGCAGCGCGATCAACCAGCGCGGTCGACGGTGAGTCACTCACGAACCGTCTGGCCAGCTCCTGCGATATGAAATGCGCCGTAGATGGGCTCCGTGCAATGATGTCGAGCACGTCTTCGCCGTCCTCTTCGCCGCGGCCTGCGGCAAGTCTGTGCCCGAGGAATGTCTTTTCGCCTGCGTCATGCCATTCCGGCCGGAAGATGTATCCACCACCCTGCGCGGGAGGGCGAACAGTCCAGCCGGTCAGAGCCCGCGCAGCTTCTATTACATCCTGCTGCGTGTAGCCACCGTCCACGCCGAGCGTGTGCAACTCCATGAGCTCTCGGCCGTAATTCTCGTTCAGGCCGGTTTTTTTTGCCGCCGCCGCTCGCTGTTTCAGTTGCTGGGCCTGCTGCGGGTTCAGATTCCTCCGGATGATGATCGCCTCGACACCCGGAGCACGGCCGGCTCCGCGCGCGACTACCATGCCGCGCCGACCGACCGCACCAAGCGTTGGCTCTCCGGGGTTCGCGCGACTCTGTGCGTTATCGAGATACTCGAGCATCGCCGGCGAGTGCGCTACCGCGCCGAGCAGATCACGAAATTTGCCAAGGGCATTGTCGCGTATCGTGCGATCGTAGTCAGCGAGATAGAACGCCTCGACCTGACTCTTCCCCACAAATACGTTGAAGTGATTCTCCCAGAAATCGGTCATCACTTCCTGCAACTGCCGGTTACTTCCCACGGCTCTCGCTACGCGTGCTGATTCAATCTCACTGACCACTTGCGCTCTGGACTTGCGAGCGTCCTTCAACGCCGATATGTCAGCAACTCCAGCTTGACCCGCTGCGCTATCGCGCTTGACAAGCCGCGATTGCCGCTGTGCTTCTGCAAACTGGCTGGCGAGACCGGTCTGATCCTGCTGTAGCAACGGATATCGTGCCAGCATCTGATCCATTGCGTCGTCGTTCAGACGCTCTGGGTTAAGTTGCTGATCAATCCACGCATCCACACCGATCGTGCGCACCTTCTGTACATCGCCCGGACGAGGGCCAAAGGCGAGTCGATTCAGTACCTGGAGGACTTGCTGATCGGCTGTCTGCTCGCGAAGTGCCAGCTCCGCACTCGACGGAACCGCACTCTGACTGCGAGCCGGTGCTACACAGCTGGCAACTGCGCCGAGTAGCAGCGCTGCCGCAAGGCCTCGCAACGACCCGGGCGCCGAAAGTAATCCAGGATTGTTCACATCTGTCTGACGAGCCGGAGCAATCGCCGTTAACTGCGCGTTTTCGTACAATCGATCGCTAAATCACTATTCTGAGAGGCTCCGGAACCTCTAAAAACGCACTGATTCCGAGGCCGATGGGTCGCAGATTACCTAGATGTGGATTGCCCGAGCGGAGACACCGAGTGCGGCTTCCTTCACCGCCTCCGCCAGCGTCGGATGCGGATGCACGGTGATCCCGATGTCGTCGCTCGACCCTCTGAACTCCATCGCAAGTACAACTTCCTGCAGCAGATCGGCAGCGTCTACGCCGATGATGTGGCACCCGAGTATCTCTTCAGTTTCCGCGTCCGCGACGAACTTCACAAACCCTTGCGTCTCGGCCATTGTCCGCGCGCGACCATTGGCAGAGAATGGGAACTTGCCAGTCTTGTACGCGCGTCCACTCGCCTTGACCTCGTGCTCGGCGAGTCCGCATGTCGCGACTTCCGGATGCGTGTACACGACCGCCGGCATCGACTTGTAATCCATGTGAACCTTGTGACCAGCGATAACCTCCGCCGCGACCACGCCCTCTTCCTCAGCCTTGTGGGCAAGCAGCTTTCCACCAACCGCGTCACCAATCGCGAAGATATGCGGAAGGTTGGTGCGCATTTCGGAGTCAACTGCGATCTCACCGCGCTTGCCGAGTGCGAGACCCAGTGCTGGCGTATCAATTCCTGAAAACACCGGTCTGCGACCTACCGCAACCAGCACGTAGTCACCTTCAAGCGTTTCCTTCGTACCGCCTTTGTCGATATCTACAAACACTTTCGACCCGTCGCGCCGACCACCAGTTACGCGCGTCGCCGGCCGTAGCTCGAGGCCCTGCTTCCGGAAGATCTTGTCAGCTTCCTTGATTACTTCTTCATCCATCCCAGGCAGGATTGTGGCTGCAAGCTCCACGACAGTGACCTTCGCTCCGAGCCGGCGCCAGACCGAACCCAGTTCCAATCCGATCACACCGCCGCCGATGACAATGAGATGTTTCGGCACCTCTGGAATCGACAAAGCTCCAACATTCGACAGCACGCGCTCTTCATCAAACTTGAAGAAAGGCAACTCGATCGGGATCGAGCCGGTCGCGATGATCACATCGCGCCCCTGATACTGAGTCACGGTTCCATCCGTCGCGGTCACGTCCACTACATTATTTGCCCGTAACGTACCCTTTCCCTTCGCCCACGTGATTTTATTCTTGCGAAAGAGGAACTCGATGCCCTTGGTGTTTTGCGCAACGACATCCAACTTGCGCTTCATCATCACGCCGAGGTCGGCTGTGACACCTTCGATGTTGACACCGTGTTCCGCAGCGTGATGCTGTGCGAACTCCAGATGTTCGGTCGATGTTAGCAACGCCTTGGATGGGATGCACCCGACATTGACGCAGGTCCCGCCAAGCGTCTTGTCCATTTCGACACAGACGGTGTTGAGTCCGAGCTGGGCGGCACGAATTGCGGCCACGTAGCCGCCCGGTCCACCGCCAATGATTAGAACGTCGCAGTTGTTCATGATTTAGCAGTCAGCGCAGCGTACCTCGGCAAAACTTCCCGAGCAGGCGCGTCCGTTGTTAGAGTAGTAAAAAATGCCTCCGCGCTCGCGCAAACAGCCAACGACTCCAGCCGTTCGTTGGACAGGAATCCAGCATCGACGCAATTGCGTAGATGCGCGATGAGCGGTTGGTAGAAACCATCCACGTCGATCAGCGCGATCGGCTTTGTGTGTATTCCGATCTGCGCCCATGTAAATGCCTCGGAAAACTCGTCGAGTGTGCCAATCCCGCCGGGAAGAACGGCGATGCCGTCAGCAAGGTCAAGCATGCGCGCCTTGCGTTCGTGCATCGTGTCAACGATGTGCAACTCGGTTAAGTGCGGATGCGCGATTTCACGATGACCAAGCGAGCGGGGAAGTACGCCAATCACGTCGCCGCCAGCCGCAATTGCGGCGTCAGCCAGCACGCCCATCAGCCCGCGGGACGCTCCGCCATACACGATACCGATCCCCTTGCGAGCCAGCCCAGCCCCAAGTTCCCGCGCAACCTCCGCAAAACGCGGCGACGCTCCGGCGTTCGCGCCACAGTAAACCGCTACGCGCATCTGCTGCTCACATTGCCGCTCACTTCGAATTGATGCGAGATGCCGAATGCACTGCTTCGTGTTTCTCGTTCAGCGTCAACCCACATGGAAACAACGTCCACGAAGTCACTCGATCAGCATCACTGCGGGATCTTCCATCAATTCCTTTACGCGCACGAGGAACAACACGGCCGCCTGTCCGTCAATGATCCGATGATCGTATGAGAGTGCCACGTACATCATGGGGCGAATCTCAACCTTTCCATCGATCGCCACCGGTCTGTCCTGAATCTTGTGAAGCCCGAGAATCGCGACCTGCGGGTAATTGATGATCGGAGTCGATACCAGCGATCCAAACACTCCGCCGTTGGTGATCGTGAAGGAGCCACCGGTGAGATCGTCCATCGTCAGCTTGACATCACGCGCCTTCTGCGCGACAGCCGCGATGTCGCGCGAAATGTCGAGCATGCCCTTGCGGTCAGCATCCTTGATGTTCGGTACTACCAGACCCTGCTCCGAGGCGACGGCTATACCCATGTTGACGTAGTTCTTGTACACGATCTCGTCACCGTCCAACTGTGCGTTGACAACCGGATAGTCGCGCAGCGCCTGACATGCAGCGCGCACGAAGAAAGGCGTGTACGAAAGACGCACGCCATACTCCTTCTCCACGCGTTCCTTCACGCGCGACCGAAGTGCCATCACAGCGCTCATGTCGATCTCGTTGAACGTCGTGAGGTGCGCCGTACTGAGATGCGACTGAAGCAGGTTCTCCGCAATCCGTTTGCGACGTGTTGAAAGCTTTTCCCGGGTTTCTCTCTCTCCTGATCGCGGAGTCGGCGCAGAGTGCAACGGCGGCGGTGCGGTCTTGACCGGAGCTGGCGGAGCGGCAACCTCTTGGGCGGCCTTCGTCGGCTGCGGTGCTGCGGCTGCCATGACGTCAGGCTTGCTGACAACACCGCCTCGCCCCGTCCCCTGGACCGATCCGATATCCACTCCGCGCTCATCTGCCATTCTACGAGCTGTCGGCGCCGATTTCTGAACCGCGCTGGTTGCGGGTGTGGTCGCGACCGGAGCTGCTGCAGGTGATGGAGCCGAAACCGCTGCGGGCGCTGGGCTCGCCGCTGGCTTTGGTGCAGCGGCGGGTGCAGCGGCCGGAGTTGAGGCCGGCGCGCCCGCTGTTGCCATCTCGTCGATCTCGCCGAGTACGTCGTCAACGTGAACGATATCTCCCTCTTTTACCGATTGTTTGGTCAGGACACCAGCGCGTAGCGACGGCACCTCAACCGTGATCTTGTCGGTATCGAGTTCGAGAACCGTATCGCCAGCATTCACCGAGTCGCCCTGATTCTTGACCCAGCGTGATACCGTCGCCTCGACGATGGACTCTCCAAGGGGGGGAACTTTCAACGAAATCATTTCTAGTATCTTGATGTTTGTTTTCTAAATATACCCCTTCACGGAGAGCATTACGGAGAGATTCTGCGCGCTCTAACCATCTCTGGCCACGGTGGCCTCGATCAACTGGAACTCCGCGACGATTTACCAATTCCCGAGCCCGCTCCCGGTCAGATTCGAGTCCGAGTACTTGCGACAGCCCTGAATCATCTGGATCTGTTCGTCCTGCGAGGCCTCCCCGGCGTCAATATTATGCCCCCATGGGTCATGGGCGCAGACGCCGTCGGAATTGTGGATGGAACAGATGAACTCGTCGTCGTCAACCCCGGGATCAGCGACGGAACATGCGAATACTGCCTCCGCGGGGAGCAGTCCCTCTGCGTCCGCTTCAAGCTGCTGGGAGAGCACCTTCCCGGCACAATAGCGGAGTGTATAGTAGTTCCCGAAGCGAACGTCGCCCGCATTCCGCGCGACACGCCGATCCCGGAGGCCGCGGCATTTTCGCTCTCCACGCTGACCGCCTGGCGAATGCTGGTGACCCGCGCTCAACTCCGCCCCGATGAGCACGTTCTGATTCAGGGAATCGGAGGGGGCGTTGCAATCGCGGCGCTGCAAATCGCCAGACACATCGGCGCGCATGTCTGGGTTACCTCGTCCAGCGATGCCAAACTCGCCCGCGCGCGCGAACTCGGCGCAGACGAAACACTCAACTACAACACGACAGATGTCGCGAGCGAGATTCGCGCGCGGACCGGAAAACGCGGCGTGGACGTAGTCGTCGATTCCGTCGGACAGGCAAGCTGGCAGTCCTCGCTCGGCGCGCTCGGTAAGTTCGGCAGACTCGTGACATGCGGCGCGACATCCGGTCCAACGGTCACGACCGACGCCCGCAAGCTGTTCTGGAACCAGTGGACAATTCTTGGCTCCACGATGGGCAACAACGCCGAATTCGCGACCGTCGTGAATGAACTTCGCGAACGGCGATTGCTCCCGCCCATCGACTCTGTATTCGATATCACGCAAGGGAGGGAGGCGTTTGAGCGCCTCGAGAGTGGAGCACAGTTCGGGAAGGTTGTCGTGCGCGTCGCGTGACTGCGCTTCGTTGAAGTGCAACATTTTCCTTCTCCGCCCAGCGACCGTCATCAATCGAAGCCAGTACGGCTAATATTCGTATATAACACCGGCATAGCTTCGAAAAACCCCGCGGACTTCTTTATCAGGAAGTAGTCGCTTCACCGCAGAACAGCTCACCTCATGGCCGAATCCGCCCAGTTCACCCCAATCCAGCTCGCCGAGATAAAGGACGCGTTCATCGCCAAGCGCGACGTCGTCTGCCCAGCGTGCGGTGGCCGCATGACCTCCCGCCCGATCGGGGGTGGGTCATTCGGTCTCGGCTACTCACGCAAGCGCGAATGGCTCATCTGCGGCGGCTGCCACCGAAGCGCGATCTTCGACGTGAAGCGCGGCACGAGGAACTAGCCCGGTCGTCAATCCGCCAACGGGCGGGCCCCACTGCGTCCAGCATGGATTCCCGCTTTCGCGGGAATGACTGCCAGTGTCATTCCGCCCCCCCGAAGGCCGGGATCCATCACTCCCGCGCGCGCATGACCGGCTCCGCATAGATTTCCCGCCATGGATTCGACCACGTTCGGCGATCGCCTGCAGGACAGCTTTGACCAGCTCTACCATTACGTGCCTGCGCTGTTCGGCGCTCTTGTAATTCTCTTCGCCGGATACCTTCTCGCACGACTACTTGAGAAGGGCACCGACAAGCTGCTTCGTCGAGTCCATTTCAACCACATTCTCGAGCGTGGCGGCGTCCTCCAGGCGGTAGAGCGCTCCGGTTCGCACATGAATCCGACGCGAGTTACAGCAAGCGTCGTCTTCTGGTTCGTCATGTTCTCCGTGCTGATGATAGCGGCCAATGCGCTCGGCCTCTCATCGCTCGGCAACATGTTCGGTGAACTCGTCAGCTATATCCCGAGTCTCATTGCCGCGATCGTCATCATTATCGTAGGCATCGTACTCGGCGAGTTCGTTGGCGGGCTCATCATGGCCTCCGCCGGCGCGATTCATGGCGGCCCGACACTGTCGCGCTTCGGCAAGGGTGGCGTCATCCTGATCGCCATTTTCATGGCGCTCCAGGAACTCGGCGTCGCGACGGATATCGTAACGACGGCTTTCGCTATACTCTTTGGCGCAATCGCGCTATCTGCTTCGCTCGCATTCGGCCTCGGCAATCGCGAGTTGGCTGGCGAAATCACGCGAAGCTGGTATGAGCGGTACAAGGCCGAACGCGAGGCGATTGACCGCGACAACGCCGCCGAGGATGCCGCAGATCAGACCGAGGAATAGTCGGTAATTTCGGGGATTCGCACCCCCCGAACAAACACCGTAGCGCAGAGCCGCACGGCAGTATTCCAGACCATCTCGTAAATCATTGTGCCACAAGCACTTAGAGTATTGCGACTGGCTTGCCAAATGCCCTTTCCGAGGCTATATTTCAGGGTTCCCCAAACGATCGATCAAACTCATCAGGTGGTGCCCTTCCAGGCATCCACCGCAAGTGCGGTATTGACCCGTCATGACAGCTCCAAATAACCGCGAACGGATACTACCGCGGCTGATCCACGAAGAGGTGCAGGAATCGTTCATCAATTACTCGATGAGCGTCATTGTTTCCCGCGCCCTGCCTGACGTGCGTGACGGACTCAAACCCGTTCATCGTCGCGTTCTCTACGCGATGAACGAGCTTGGCCTCGTCCCGGGCCGCCCCTACAAGAAGTCCGCGACAGTCGTGGGAGACGTGCTCGGCAAGTATCACCCGCACGGTGACAGTTCTGTTTACGATGCGCTCGTGCGTATGGTGCAGGACTTCTCTCTGCGGTATCCGTTGGTGGACGGTCAGGGAAACTTCGGTTCTGTAGATGGCGACAACGCTGCAGCGTACCGCTACACCGAAGCGCGCCTGACGAGAATCGCCACGGAGATGCTCGCTGACATCGACAAGAACACCGTCGACTTCCAGCCAAACTTTGACGATCGTCTGCAGGAACCTCGCGTACTTCCCTCCGCGATGCCGAATCTGCTCGTCAACGGCTCGTCAGGAATCGCCGTTGGCATGGCGACCAACATCCCGCCACATAACCTGCGCGAAGTCACGAGCGCGCTCGTCGCGCTCATCGAAGATCCCGATCTTCCGGTCAGCGCGCTCCGCAAGCACATCAAGGGTCCGGATTTCCCGACTGCCGGATACATCTACGGTACCGCTGGAATTACCGATTATCAGGAAACTGGCCGCGGACGCATCGTCATGCGCGCCCGTGCGGTGATCGAGGAGCGCGAGAACTCCAATCGGGCTCAGATCGTCGTCACCGAGCTGCCATACCAGGTGAACAAGGCCAAGTTGCTTGTGGATATCCGCGATCTGGTGCGCGAGAGCAAGCTCGAAGGAATCAGCGACCTCCGGGACGAGAGCGATCGCGACGGCATGCGCATGGTCATCGAACTCAAGCGCGATTCGATTCCACGCGTGGTTCTGAATCAGTTGTACAAGCACACCGCCATGCAGTCCACCTTCGGTGTGATCATGCTCGCGCTGGTGCCTGACTCGGTTACCGGTCAGCTGGTTCCCAAGGTGCTTCCACTCAAGGATGTGCTGATGCACTTCCTTGCGCACCGTCACGAAGTCGTGACGCGCCGTACGCAATTCGAGCTGGACAAGGCACTTGAACGCGAGCACATACTCGAAGGACTGAAGATCGCCGTCGATAATATCGACGCGGTCATCAAGCTTATTCGTGCCGCAAAGGACACGCCGACGGCAAGTTCGCAGTTGCAGGCTCGCTTCAAGTTGAGCGAACGGCAGGCCGAAGCGATTCTCAACATGCGTCTCGCGAAGCTCACCGGCCTCGAGATCGAGAAGCTGGAAGCAGAACTCAAGGATCTGCGGGCGTTCATCAATGAAATGCGCGACATCCTTGCTTCCCGTCCGCGGCGCATGAAGATCATCCGCGAAGAGCTCGAAAGGATCAACGAAACCTTTGGCGATGAACGGCGTTCCGAGATCACAAATGATGAGGGCGAGTTCTCGGTCGAGGACCTGATTGCCGAAGAAGACATGGTGATCACGATCTCGCACGCGGGCTATATCAAGCGGACGTCCACTTCGACGTACCGCAAACAGCGGCGCGGTGGTCGCGGCTTGAACGGCCAGGGGCTCAAGGAAGAAGACTTTATCGAGCACCTGTTCATCGGTTCGACCCACGACTACATCCTCTGCTTCACCGATGACGGTCGCTGCTTCTGGCTCAAGGTCCACGAGATACCCCAGGCGGGCCGAGCCAGCAAGGGAAAGCCGATCGTTAACCTCATCAATGTCCAGCCCGATACTCAGATTCGGGCTGTAGTCCCCGTGCGCGAGTTCGGGGATACACAGTCGTTGCTATTCTGCACGCGCCGCGGCACGGTCAAGAAGACGGCGCTGTCAGCGTACGCAAATCCGCGCGCCAACGGCATCAAGGCTATCAAGATTGATTCCAGCGACGAGTTGATCGACGTGCAGGTGACAAGCGGGACGAACGACGTGGTCCTCGCTACCAAGCACGGTCTGTCGGTGCGATTCCACGAGAAGGATGTGCGCGAGATGGGCCGCGATACTACTGGCGTAAAGGGGATTGAACTTCGCCCCGATGATGCCGTGGTAGGCATGGTCGTTATCAAGCGCGAGGCAAGTCTCCTTGTAGTGACCGAGAAGGGACTTGGCAAGTGCTCGCACATAGATGATTACAGAGTTCAGAAGCGCGGAGGCAAGGGAATCATCACCGTCAATCGCACCGACAAAACCGGTGACGTTGTGACCCTGATGGAAGTCTTGCCGGAAGACGAGATCATGCTCATCACGAAACACGGCGTAATTATTCGCTCGTCCGTTTCGCAGGTGCGCGTGACTGGAAGAATCGCGCAGGGTGTGAAGCTCGTTAATCTTGACGAAGGCGATCTTGTGACTGCGGTTGCACGTGTCATTCCCGAAGAAAACGGCGAGGGTGACGACGGTACCGTGGATGAGGAGACGGTCGAAACGCTTGCTGACGAAGAGTGACAAGGACCTGATTGAACCTTCGCGCTCCAGGAGCGCGGATTCATCTCCGGAAAAGGGGGAGCTCAAGAGCAACCCCGGCTCCGGTCCCGAATCTGCCTCGCTGGGCGCGCCGGTTTCCGAGCAAGCACCGGCGCCTCCAGCCTCAGTCGAGGCGGCCGCTCGCGATGATACCGCGAACGATCAACTGGAAGCTCTGCGCGCTGCCCTTCGTAAGGCCGAAGGTGAGCTACAGCGCACCCGGCAGGAGGCTGACAGCAAACGCCACCTCGTCGATATCATGCACGAGGTCATGGGGAATCTCTCGACCGAGGAGATTTTCCACATGGTCGCAAGACGCCTCGCACGTGCACTCCAGCTTTCTCACTCATCCGTAATTCTGGCCAAGCCGGGTGACGCACGTGGCCTCGTCGCTACCGCTTTCGAGCAACCCAACCTCGCGAATCTCGAAATCGACCTGGATCGCTATCCCGAGGTTTCTGCCGCACTCGATCAGAAGCGGGCTGTCCTGATTCAGGATCTCCAGACAAGTCCATGGTACGCGCGGCTTCGCGAGCAGTGGTCCCGCGATGGCACCCGCATGAACGTGCGATCGGTCATCGCGATTCCATTCGCCTTCGAGAAGATTCGCACCGGGGTATTTCTTCTCCGACGCACCATAGATCAGGATCCGCTCGCGGCGAGCGACGTCGAATTCGCGGACACGGTCATCAAGAGCGCTGTCAACGCGATAGAACAGGCGCACACGATCGAGCAGACCAAGGCTGACAACGCGCGACTCGAGGCGCTCGCTCACACAGACGCGCTTACACATCTGCTCAACCGTCGGGCACTCACCATCCGACTTGTCGCAGAACTGGAGCGCGTACGCCGCTATAATTCGCCGCTCACGATGCTGATGATCGACCTTGATCTCTTCAAGCGCGTAAACGATACGTACGGTCACCTCGTAGGTGACGAAGTGCTCCGCGGTATCGGCATGATCCTGCAGCGCTCGGTCCGTAGCGTAGACATGGTCGCTCGTTACGGCGGCGAGGAGTTCGTAATCGTGCTGCCGGAAACCGGCGAGACCGGCGCGATCGCCTTCGCTGAACGCATTCGTCAGCGCGTCGAACAACATAATTTCGAAGCGGCGCGCAGTGCCAACGTCCGCGTAACAGTTTCGATCGGAGTCTCGTGTTTCCCATCGGCGCAGGTGGATAGCGCCGAGGACCTGTTTGCGCAGGCCGACGCCGCGTTGTACAGAGCCAAGGAACGGGGCCGCAATCAGGTGTGCGCCTAGCTGGCCTGACTAGCGAGGATCCGTGTGCGCTCTGTCATCCTCGCGAAAGCGAGGATCCATGTTGCTTCGAGTGCAATTGAAAAATGGATTCCCGCTTTCGCGGGAATGACGCGGTGCAGGACCGAATCAGCGCCCGATGTTCTTCAACTCCACGAGCATGCAGCGGTCCTGCACCACGTCGATGCCGGCTCGCGCGATCGTTTCGGCGGCTTCATCATTGCGAATGCCGAGCTGAAACCACACCGTCTTGAGGCGCTTTGCCACAATGTCATCCAGGTGTTGCGGGATGTCCTGCGGTCGCCGGAACACGTCCACGATGTCGATGTCGCCGGGTATTGCGGCCAGCGTACGATACACGGGCTCCCCGAGTACTTCTCGAAGATCAGGATAGTAAACGGGCACCGGCACGATCTCGTAACCTGCTTTCTGGACGTACTCGGCAACGTAGTAGGCAGGCTTCGCAGGGTCCGGTTTGATGCCCAGAACGGCAACGCGCCGGGAGCTCTCCAGCAAATCGCGTATCTGCTCCGGAGTCGTCAAAAGATGGGATTCCCATTCCATTCATCAAGAATAGTGAACGGCGCGGTCAGGACTAACCTCCACTGCTACCCGGCCTCGTTGGCTTGACTCTCGGGCTCCGCAGGCGTACGATTGAAGACTTATGAGTTTCTCCGCCATCGTCACTCCAGCCATGGAACGCCCGAGCCTTTATGCGGCTCCGGACGCCCGCGCCATGACTTCGTGCGTGGGGTGATCATTTCGATTTCGTAGAAGTCGAACCGGTTCAAAGGCCATTGGATATGCCGCCTCCCACGCTTTTTGGGAGGCTTTTTTGTTGCACGATCACTTTTGTTTGAGGAAATGACAATGCGGATGCTCGTCCTGGGTGCGGGGCTGCAAGGCTCGGCTTGCGCGTACGACCTTTTGCAGAATCCCGACGTGACTGAAGTCCGTCTGGCTGATCTTCACATCGATCACCTCGCCGATTTTCTCAAGCCCTATTCGGGCAAGCGGCTGGTTCCTACGCCGCTCGACGTCCGCGATGCCGATGCAGTGCGTGCGCTGATGCACGGTTGTGATGCTGTGATGAGCGCCATTCCGTACTACTTCAACGCCGATCTGGCGAAACTCGCGGTCGAAGTCGGCGTGAATTTCTGCGATCTCGGCGGCAACACGGATATCGTGTTTGAACAGAAGAAGCTCGATGTGCGTGCGCGCGAGCAGAAATGCACCGTCATCCCCGATTGCGGCCTGGCACCTGGAATGGACACCATTCTGGCACAGTACGGAATCTCCCAGCTCGACGAGGTTGATTCGGTCAGGATATTCGTTGGCGGGCTGCCGCAGCATCCGGAAGGACCACTCAAGTACCAGATCGTTTACTCACTCGAGGGCGTGCTCGACTACTACACCACGCTCTCGTGGGTCGTGCGGGACAGCAAGCGAAAGCAGGTCACCGCACTGAGCGAGATTGAACCAGTAACATTCGCAGCGCCGGTCGGCGAACTCGAGGCGTTTCATACCGCTGGTGGGCTTTCAACCATGCCATTCCGGTACGAGGGCAAGATCAAGACGATGGAATACAAGACGTTGCGCTACCCCGGTCACGCAAAGATCATGGAAGCTATTCGCGACCTCGGCCTTCTCGACCTCGGGAAGATCGACGTGAAGGGGACGAAAGTCGCTCCTCGTGACGTGGCAGTCGCCGCGATGAAGCCGCATCTCACCAAGCAGCACTCGCCTGACCTCGTTGCTCTGCGAGTTGAAGTCAGCGGTCGCAAGGGTGGTGTCGCGAAGAAGCTTGGATGGGAGTTGGTGGACAAATACGATGCCGTGCACGGCATCAGCGCGATGATGCGCACAACCGGATATTCACTCAGCATAACCGGTCAGATGCAGGCCAGTGGCGACATCACGCCGTTCGGCGTGCATACTCCGGATGAATGCATTCCGGCGGCGAAGTACATCGCCGAGTTGGCCAAACGCGGTATCAACATCCGCGCGATCTAGCGGGATGAAGCAAGCAGGAGCAGGCCGTAAGGCCTGCCCCTGCGAGTCACCGCGCGAAGCTCGCCAGTGTCTCGCCCATGACGTCGATAGTTGACTTTGCGACCCACCTGTCGTGCCCATTGTAAAGGAACGAGAAGGCGAGCACCTCGCCGTCGGTCGCGGTCACGTAACCGGCGAGTGCGATCACGTCGTTGGTCGTTCCTGTTTTCGCGTGCAGGTTACCCTGCGCGGGGCTGCCCTTCATCCGCTTGGATTGCGTTCCGCTTTCTCCAGCGACCGGGAGAGATGCGTGGAATTCAGGTCCCCACGACGCATTATGGGCGTAATCGAGGAGCTGTACCATTGATCGCGCTGTAACGCGATCGTCGACGGAGAGACCGCTGCCATCCGCGTTGTATACCGATGCGGGGTCCGCTCCCACGAGGCCCAAAAATTGGTGCATCGCCGCGTTCCCGTGCGCGACAGTCCCTTGAACTGAACGCTTAGGACCCCGAGCGCCGTCGCGGAACAGCAACTCGGCGTAATGATTGATACTTTCTCTGTTCATCGCGCTGATCATTCGCGCGAGCGTCGGAGACTGGAGGCTCGCAACTGTCACGGCAGTAGTTGGAGTCGGTGCAAGTCGAGTGGCACCTCCGATCTTCACGCCTGCGGCGGCGAGAGCAGCGCGAAACGCACCGGTTGCGAACATCGCTGGATCATCGACAACGTACGAATATCGGTGAGTTCCGGCATTTCGACCAATGGATCCCGTCACGGTTATCGTGCCGTCTGATTTCTTGCTCGTGCGAATACTTACTCCCCTCCCCGCAACCGTACGCGCGTTGTTTACGACCCTGAGAGACGTCGTCATCGGCTCGAGCGCGACTTCAGCGTGGCCCCCAGCTCCGGGCGATACCGCTACCCAGACCACATTCTCATTGAGGGAAAGCCCGCTTACTCTCGCAGCGTATGCGGCGCCAAGATATCGCGTAAGCCATCCGCTTGGCACGAGCGAATCGTCAAACGCCGTCGCGTCTCCAATTACGTCCCCCGTGATATTCTTGATTCCTGCGGCGACAACTTTCTGCGCCAGCGCCGCCATCGGTGCGTTTGGACCGCCGTCCATGAAGCGGCCCGATAGCGACGGGTCGCCGTCGCCACGCAGGATGATGTTGCCGTGCAGCGTGCCATCGCTCGATACCGAGCCGTCACGAAGTGCATCGGTGCTCAGCTGGTAGTCGGGGCCAAATCTGTCGAACGCGAGTCCACTGGTGAAAAGTTTCATCGTGGAAGCCGGACGCAATTCCTCACCGGCGTTCCGGGCGAAAAGGGTATCCCCGCGGGATGCCGATGTCACCATCACGCCCCAATCACCACTGTGCGTCCGCTCCAGAAAAATACCCAGGTCGCTCGCGAGAGCCGCCGCACTTCGCGGTGAAGTGTAGTGAGCAACTGCCGTGATCGGCGATGCCGCCTTCGGCGATCGAGACTTCGACGGTTTGCGCCGCTTGTTCTGAACGACCGCCGCTTTCTTTCTGGTTTTCTGAGTGTTTTGCGCGTTTGCAGGGAGTGCAATTGCCAACGCGATCAGGACGAGCAGATATTGTCGAGTTCTATGCACCACGAAGGAGAGCTATACTTTGAGAAAGATCTTCCGTCGGTAGAGTACCGTCAGGATCCCTAGCCAGAATAGTACGACGCACACTGCAAATGCTAGTGATGCATTGCGTGGACTGAGCCAGCTATGGAAGGCCGCTTCGTAGATTGCAGTCTCAAGCGATACGGTCTTGCCACCGTATGATACCATGATCAGCGAATATATGATCCGCGCCATGACGCCTGATCCCACGTATGCAATTATGGGATTCATGCCGTAGATGACGAATGGTTTCGTCCCCCGGCGAATTCCCTTGACATCGATTACCCACACGCACACAGCGAGTGCAATTGCAGCCATGCCACCCGTGAACATCACGTAGGAGCTGGTCCAGAGACTCTTGTTGATCGGAAACGACCAGTTCCACATCGTTCCAACAACCATCGCAATGGCACCGACGACGAAGAGTGCGTTGAGCCGCTCCTCGATCGGAATCTCCTTTCTGGTGAGCCAGCGGCCCGTGAAAACGCCCAGGATCACTGTCCCGATAGCTGGAACGGTCGAGAGAATTCCTTCAGGATCCCAGGTAACGCTACCGACCCACAGATGCGGCAAGCCCAGGACGGTTCGATCAAGCCACGCCGAAAGTGTCGCCTCCGGGCGGTTCAGAAGAAGGGCGCCAATCTCGTTGTAGCCCGGCACCGGAACAAGCGTTTGCAGGAACCAGTAGCCGTATAGCAGGACCGCAAGAATCACCACCTGCTGCTTCAGCGTGGTTTTCATGGTCAGAAGCGCACCCAGGATGTAGCAGACGCCAATCCTCGGCAAAACGCCGCCGAAGCGGATTTCGGTGATTCGGGTGAGTGGATAGTAAGGGAAGCCGGCCATCAGCCATCCGAGCAGGATGATGATCCCGCCGCGCCTGAGGATCTGTAGAACTATTTCACGGTCAGTCGCGCCGTGCGCCCTGCGCGACGAGAGCGAGAGGTGGGTTGTAACGCCCACGATAAACAGGAAAAACGGGAAAATGACGTCGGTAGGCGTCCAGCCATTCCACGCTGAGTGCTCCAGCGGCGGATATATGGCACCCCAACTGCCGGGGTCGTTCACCAACAGCATTCCCGCGATCGTCAGACCTCGAAAAACGTCGAGGGACAGCAGGCGAGCAGGCGCGGCACGCTCCATGATACAAATATACGGATCGCGGAAGATTGTAGTTCATGTAAATTTTTCGCAGTATTGTCTATCCGGGACAATTGACCTTGAAATCGGAGTGCTCAGAATGGCTGCCAGGAACCACAACACAATTCGTGAAGGAATCTATGCCGGCCTTCTAAGCGCCACCACGATCGCTGTGTGGATCTTGATAGTGGACACCATTGAGCGGCACGCGTTTTTCACGCCGAACGCCCTGGGTAGCAGCNTGATGCGATTCGTCGGGGCCCCGCGACTGAGCGATACAGTCGCGATGCACGTTGCTTTTTACACGGTGTTCCACTTTGTCGCTTTCGCGATAATCGGCGTTATCGTAGCGTGGATTGTGCACCAGGCACGTCGTACCCCGGCGATCCTGGCTGGCTTCCTGATCCTGTTCGTGGTAGTGGAATTCGGATTCTACGGACTCACCGCCATGGTGAGCGCGACAGACGTCCTCGGCGGACTGGCGTGGTACCAGATTGGCGTCGCGAACCTGCTTGCCTCTCTGGTAATGTTTTCCTTCATGTGGATACGCCACCCGGATTTGAAGGNGCANTTCACNCAAGCACTGGATGGAACCGACGTCTGATTCNCGCTGACTCCTGATCGGTCAGTTGTGTGTGGGGATCCAATCAACTTGCGCNGCGGCGAGNCTATCTTCGCCGCGCGCAACCCACTTGAAGAAGACGACGCTCATCAGCGCGTAGAAGATGATGCTGCCTGGCACCCACATGATCAGACCGCCAATGCGCTGGTCCATCATGGGTGTGAGGTGCCAGATCCGTGGCGCCGCGGCGTAAGCGGGATAGAGAACGTGATCCGCCATCGTGATATAGATCGCGACCACTGACATTGGGAGCGTCGTAAGAAAGCAATACAGAATCTGCGCTGGATAAGCCAGCCTCGGCAGCTCCGGCATCGGGCTCATGAATGGCCACCAGAGAAGTACAGCTGATGCCATGAACATGAGATGTTCACCGATGTGAATGTTGTGATTCGCCATCGCTGCGTTGTAGAACACAGGCAGATGCCACCCGATGATGACCACATTGAAGATCAGGTAGCACATGGCAGGTCGCGTGACAAACTTCGCGACGGCGCGCACTGACCTGGGTTTGATCAGGGGGCGCAACATCCATCCGGGTGTCCCGCCGATCAGGAGGGGCGGGATCAGAAGCGTCAGGATCAGATGCTGCACCATGTGAGCGCAGAACAGGAATGAATCGCTCAGGTCGTGCAGCGGGCCGTTCAGTGAAATGAACATCACGAACAACCCGGAGAAGTAGCTCAGTTTTTGTGCGCCGCTCGGTGTGCCGGACTCGGGTGCCTTCGATGCTCGCCACAGATACAACGCGGCCAACGCCGCTATACCGATTACGGTGCTCCAGTGAATCGACCAGCCCGTCCACCCGACTTGCACAACCGGGTGGAGGGCCGCCAACAACAGCAGGTTATCCACCGTGTCCTAGCCGAAGGTGTCCAAACAGGAATAGGAGTGCGAACAGAATCGACGTGGCCACGATCAGCGGCCCCGTGAACAGAGTTCGGAACAACTTGTGATCGTATTTGAGATGCATGTAGAACATCACGACGATCACGAACTTGAGGGCGCTCATTGACAGGAGCGTCGGCAGGAACAGTCGCGACGCGACAAATGCGGGGATGTAGTAAACCCAGACTTCGCCGATCGTGAGGATCGTCAGAATAACTGCGACCTTCCAGTAAACGGACCAGCCGGGTCCCGTGTGCTCGGTTTCGGCTCCGTGTTCGCCTGCCGCCACCACTGCAGCTTCGTTTGGATGATCCATTTGGTTTACCTGATGAGGTAGACGAGTGTGAAGATCGCTACCCAGACAACGTCGACGAAATGCCAGTACAGTGCCATGATGTCAACATTGAGGGCGTCCGACGGTCCAAGCCCGCGCTTCATGTCGATAAACAGCATCGACAGGATCCAGATGACGCCGGCGGTTACGTGCGCACCGTGAAATCCGGTAAGCGTGAAGAAGGTGGATCCGAACAGGTTGGTTTTGATCGTAAGCCCCTCGTTCACGAACGAAGTGAACTCATAAGCCTGGCAGCCAAGGAAGCCGAGGCCGAGGAGCGCCGTCATGAAGAGCCAGAGCTTGGAGTTCCCCAGAATCCTTTCACCCAGGTTGCGTTGTGGCTTGCCCTTGTTCTCGACCGCTGAAAGTGCAAGCACCATCGCCAGTGAAGACATCAGCAGGATGAATGTCGATGCCGAAGTTACCGGGATGTTCAGAATCGCGTGATAGACGTGACCTGTCGACGGATCCGTCCACGGTGTGTGCGGATACGGCCCGACGACGCTGCGATCCTTGTAGATCAGGTACGTCGATATGAGCGAAACGAAGAGCATGCACTCTGAGCCGATAAAAGCCCAGATTGCGATCTTCCGGTTAGCAAGTCCGGTGCTCGAATAGTGATGTGAGACAGTCGCTGTCGACATGGTTAGTGATGTTCCGGTTCGAGCGGGCTCGTGAGCCACCCATAGAATGCGAGCACCATCGCAGCGGCGCTCGCAAAGATCAGCCAGTGGCCGACGATCAGGCCGCTGAACATGAGTACGAGGAAGAATGCCGCGAGGAACGGCTTGATCGTGTTGTACGGCAGAACTATACCGAGCTCCTCAGCGGATCTGCCGCTCTGCTGATTGATGCGGGCGCTTTCGATATCGGCCTGCTTTCCCTCCCACAGAGGGTAGCGCGACGTGACGTTCGGCAGCACCGCGAAATTGTACGGTGGCGGTGGTGATGGTATCGTCCACTCCAGCGTTCCAGCGCCCCATGGATTCGGGCCGGCTGGCCGTCCGGATCTGAGGCTCTTGAAGAAATTGTACATAAAGAAGAGCGACGCCACGAACAGGAGATACGCACCCCATGTGGATGTCTGGTTGAAAGCTTCCCAGCCCTGTCCTGCATCGTACGTGTAGATGCGTCGCGGCATTCCCAGCATGCCGGAGAAGTGCATCGGGAAGAACGTCAGGTTCATCGCGATGAACGTGAGCCAGAAGTGCGTCTTGCCGAGCTTCTCATCCATCATGCGCCCGAACATTTTCGGGAAGTAAAAATAGATGCCGGCAAAGATTCCCATGATCGAGCCGCCGAACAGCACGTAATGGAAATGCGCTACGACGAAATACGAATCCGTCTGCTGCAGGTCGGCAGGAGGCGATGAGTGCATCACCCCTGAGATTCCGCCGATCGTAAAGAGGCTAACCAGTCCAATTGCAAACAACGATGCGGACGTCGCCTTGAACTGGCCCTGCGCTATCGTGCCGATCCAGTTGAAGATCTTCACCCCCGTGGGTATCGCGATGAGCATCGTCGTTACTCCGAACACAGAGTCGGCGATCGGACCCATGCCTACCGCGAACATGTGGTGCGCCCACACGCCGAATCCGAGAAAGCCGATGAGTATCCCGGAGTAAATCATCACAGGATATCCGAAAAGTGGCTTCTTGGAGAACGTAGGCAGCACTTCGCTCACCAGGCCGAATGCCGGCAGAACCAGAATGTAGACTTCCGGGTGACCGAAGATCCAGAACAGGTGCTGCCACAACAGCGGATCGCCGCCCGACGCGACTTCGTAGAACTGAGTACCGAAGAAACGATCCAGCAGCAGGAAGAACAGTGCGATCGTCACCACCGGGAAGGCGAGTACGATCATGAACTGCACGATGAACGCCATCCACGTGAACACCGGCATGCGCATGAGCGACATCCCCGGTGCCCGCAGATTGATAATCGTGGTTATGAAATTGAAACCGGCTGCAAGCGATGAAATTCCGAGTATCTGGAGCCCCACCACCCAGAAATCAATGTTGATTCCCGGCGAGTAAGCCTTGGTCGTGAGCGGCGCATAACCAAACCACCCCGCGTTTGGCCCATGTCCGAACAGGATCGGAATGCTGATGAAGAGTCCGCCAAGCAGATAGATCCAGTAACTGAACGCGTTGAGTCGCGGGAAGGCGACGTCCCGCGCACCGATCTGCAAGGGGATGATGAAGTTGAAGAACGCGGCGCTCAATGGCATGATCGCGAGGAAGATCATGGTCGTGCCGTGCATCGTGAATATCTGATTGTACGTTTCCGCGCTCACCAGATGCCGATTTGGCCCGCCGAGCTGTGCGCGAATGATCTCAGCTTCAATGCCGCCGACGAGAAAGAAAAAGAGGGCGGTGAAGAGATAGAGGGCTCCGATCTTCTTGTGATCGGTAGTCGTTATCCAACCCCAGATGCTGGTCCCGTACGTCTGCACGGTCGTCGGTATCGGCGATGGAACAAACGGTTTGAGATGTGCTGGAATGGTTTCGATTACACTGGTCGCCATGTGTCTTCGCGCCTACTTGAGAGCTTGGAGGTACGCAACCAGATCGGCGATCTGCTGATCCGATAAGCCTGCTGGCATCGTGGCTTTGGTTTGTGGATCGTACTGACCCTTGCCGAGAGTCGGCATGAGCACGCCGGATTTCATGATGCGTGCATCCTTGATCCAGCGCGAAAGATGCGCCTTGTCGTTCAAATACATGCCTGCAGCGATCGTGATCCGCGACCCGACGTGTGTCAGATTGGGGCCGATGGTTCCGACCGCGAGAGGATTGCCGCTGACAGAGTGACACGCATTGCAGGTACCGGCGCCGACGAACAACTTCTCACCGGCGGCGGGATCGCCCGTCAACTTGTCGTCAAACTTGATTGCATCGGGCAACGGTGTGTGCGGGATCGCGTACTCCGGCACTTCCGAATGCGGCAGAACATAACTGGCGAGTAAAGCCGGAGACGCTGTTGGCCCGTACACCGGCGCGACTGGTGCAGCAGCTGGTGCAGCAGTGGATGCAGCAGCAGGAGCTGCGCTGTCGGATTTTGTGGTCGCCGCACCAGCCGCAGATGCAGATGCAATCGCCGTGGGCGGCGGTGCCGCCGGTGGTCCAAAGAATCCGGGCGCCTGCTGACGTGTCACCCAACTCGCGAACTGCTCCGGGGTAACGGTGACAACACGGAAGTGCATCTCGCCATGCGAATCGCCGCAGTACTCTGTACAGAAGCCATTCCACACGGTCGTCGCCATGTTGCTGTCCGGCGTGAACCAGATGTGGTTCGTGTGGTTCGGGATCGCGTCACGCTTGCCTGCAAGTTGCGGCACCCAGAACGAGTGAATCACATCCTTCGCATGCAACACCAGATCGACTGTGCGGCCCTTGGGGATGTAGATCTCATTCGCAGTCGTGAACTTGTACTCGGGATACTCAAACTCCCACCACCACTGATGGCCGTACACATTGATGACGAGCGAGTTTGCGGGGGCCGGTGCCTGTGTCTCGAAAATCGTGCGGACCGTTGGCACCGCGATGAACGCAAGGATCGCCGCCGGTATCAAGGTCCAGGTTATTTCGAGAATCACGTGTCCGTGAGTCTGCGGCGGCGTCACATCTTCGCTCTTCCGACGATACCGGATCACCACGTAGATCAGCGCTCCCTCGACGAGAACGAAGACGATCGTCCCGAAGAACATGAGGCGATTCCACAGGAAATCGATCGAGCGACCGAGATCCGAGTGCGGAGTAAACGTGGAGTTGGGGTAGCTTTGAGCGCAGGCTGCGAGCGCCAACGCGAGCACCGCTGCCACTCCGAGCGGGGCGAACCGGCGCAGGCGGTTATAGCCTATCATGGAAGTAGGTTGAAGGTGGATCTGTAATGCAGTGAATAAGATATGGCGTATTGCCGGGTCAGGCTACCCGCACGACGCCGCGAAATTACGCGCGTTTCACTCTAGCGGGTCTGAGGTTTCGTCATCGTTTCCGGATTCAGTATCTGGTCAAGCTCGGCGCGAGTCAACAAACCACGCTCCAGCACGAGTTCATAGACGCCACGCCCGGACTGCAGCGCAGTGCGCGCGATATCCGATGCCGCCTCATAGCCTATTGTCGGCACCAGTGCAGTCACGATCCCGATCGAATGTTCCACAAAGTGGCGCATTCTCTCCGGATTCGCTGTGATTCCCGTCACACATCGCGTTCGGAGTACGTCGCAGGCGTTCCGCATCATCGACAACCCGCGCAGCAGCCTGTACGCGATTACCGGCTCGAAGACGTTCAACTGAAGCTGACCCGCCTCGGCCGCCATCGTAACCGTCACGTCGCCGCCAATGATGTCGAAGCACACCTGATTCACTACCTCCGGTATCACTGGATTGACCTTGCCTGGCATGATCGACGAACCTGGCTGCATTGGCGGCAGATTGATCTCGCCAAACCCCGCGCGCGGCCCCGATGATAGCAGCCGGAGGTCATTGCAGATCTTGGAAAGCTTTACAGCGCAACGCTTTAACACACCGGACAGTTGTACGAAAACTCCTGTATCCGCTGTCGCCTCCACNAGGTCGGGCGCNGTGATCAGGGTCAGCCCCGTGATCCGCGACAAATGCCGACGCACGGCTTCAGCATACCCTANAGGGGCATTGATTCCGGTACCNATCGCCGTCGCACCCATGTTGATCTCCAGGATCAGCTTCTGCGCCTCNCTTAACCGGTCCACGTCTTCCTGTATGGTGTGTGCGAAGGCGCTGAATTCCTGTCCCAGCGTCATGGGGACGGCATCCTGAAGCTGAGTGCGCCCCATTTTGATGAAGGCGCTGAATTCCTCGCCTTTCTGCAGAAACGCGCGCGACAGCGCTGCCATCGCTTCCTGCAACTCGCTGATGCTTGCGTGAAGCGCGAGCTTGACCGCCGTCGGATAGACGTCGTTGGTCGACTGGCTCAGGTTCACGTGGTTGTTCGGATGAACCACGGGGTAGTTTCCGCGCTCCAGCCCCATGGACTCCAGAGCGAGATTCGCGATCACCTCATTGGCGTTCATGTTTGTCGATGTGCCGGCACCGCCCTGGATCATGTCCACCGGGAACTGGTCGCCGTGCTCACCGTTTCGGAGCGTCTCGGCCGCCCCGACAATGGCGTGGGCGATCTTTGCGTCAAGGAGGCCGAGCTCCTCGTTGGCGAGCGCTGCCGCCTCCTTGACCGAGGCGAGCGCGGCGATCAGGGTCGGGAACTGGCCGATATAAGTGCCGGAAATTGGGAAGTTTTCCAGCGCTCTGAGCGTCTGGACTCCATATAGCGCCGTCGCGGGCACTGACCGTTCGCCGAGCAGGTCGTGCTCGGTCCGTACTGCGCCGCCGGATGACCCGGGTGTTGTTGATGTTGGCTGCATGGATGAAAAGCTATGCGGATGGCGTTGATTTTGGGGACTTATCCCGGGTCTTATCAGCGGATAGCCCGGTTACACGCGCCGCCACCGTTTCGTGGCGCGGGGACTGTACGGCGCACTTATCTTGCAATCTATGGAACCAGTCGAACGACCTTCAGAAATCGTCGCTCCGTACGAGCCGGGGCAGGTTGAGGCAAAATGGCGCGCGCGCTGGGCTGAGCGCGGTACGAACACCGCCAATATCTCCGACGCGAAGCGTCCGTACTACGCGTTGATGATGTTCCCGTATCCTTCTGCGGAAGGACTCCACGTTGGCAACATGTTCGCGTTCACGGGCAACGACATATTCGCGCGATTCCAGCGAATGCAGGGTCTCGACGTCTTCGAGCCACTCGGCTACGACGCATTCGGCATCCACTCGGAGAACTACGCGCTCAAGGTTGGCGTGCATCCAGCGGAGATGATCCCGCGAAACATCGCCAACTTTCGCCGCCAGCTCGAACGCGGCGGCCTCATGGTCGATTGGTCAAGATCACTTTCCACCACTGATCCCGAATACTATCGCTGGACTCAGTGGGTCTTTCTTCAGTTGTACAAAAAGGGGCTTGTGCACAAGAAGGCGGCCGCAGTCAACTGGTGTCCGACGGACAAGACAGTACTCGCGAACGAGCAGGTCATCAACGGTGAATGCGAACGCTGCGGCTCAAAGGTCGAACAGAGGTTTCTGGAGCAATGGTTCTTTGCCATCTCCAGTTACGCAGAGCGACTGCTGAACAATCTCGACACGCTGGACTGGTCGGAGACAACAAAGACCGCGCAACGCAACTGGATCGGAAAGTCGGAAGGCGCCGAGATCTGGTTTGACGGCATAAAGGTCTTCACCACACGTGCAGATACGATTTACGGTGCAACGTACGTAGTGCTCGCTCCGGAACACCCGCTTGTAGATGCGCATACCACCGAAGAACAACGCGCCGCAGTGAACGAGTACCGCGCACGCGCGGCCCGCCGGGATCTTGTGTCGCGCAAGACCACCAAGGACAAGACGGGCGTTGACACAGGAAGTACGGTCACGAACCCGGCCACGGGGGAGAAGATTCCCGTCTGGATTTCAGATTACGTCCTCATGGAGTACGGTACCGGCGCAATTATGGCCGTGCCGGCGCACGACGAGCGCGATCTTGAGTTTGCGCACGGTTTCGAACTGCCTGTCCGGAAAGTCGTGCACGAAGACGAAACACTGATCGATTCAGGCGAATTTACGGGGATGTCGATTCACGACGCGAAGCGAGCAATAGTTGCATCGCTCGCTGCGCGGAACAAGGCAGCGCCGGTAACGAATTTCCGTCTGCACGACTGGTGCATATCGAGGCAACGTTACTGGGG
>JGI20207J14881_1000006_pt1 | contig 85047 bp, 80 predicted proteins | sample NGESurdeep092012_4_FD_14881 | JGI IMG/M metagenome (IMG submission 14881)
CCCGTGCCCGAAACGAAATCGAGCTCCAGCCCCATACCAATGAGCGGCGGGAGGATATCGGAGAAAATGATTGCAGCGTCGACACCGAGTGCGTCAACTGGTTGCAAGGTGATCTCCGCGGCGACTGCTGGATCGCTGATAGCCTCCAGCATCGACTGGCGAGCGCGTATTGCGCGATACTCCGGCATGTACCGTCCGGCCTGACGCATGAGCCAGATGGGTGTGTGCGGCACGACCTCGCGTCGGCACGCGCGCACCATGAGCGAATCGGCTGCGGTACTCCGCGAGGGTGCATGCTGCCCGGGTCGCACCGGGGGGGCATGATGGGACGCGGCCTGAAGAGTTTCCACCCTCAATCCTGGAGCCAACGAGCGGCGTCGGCAGCGTGATAGGTGATTATCAGATCTGCACCCGCACGCCGCATTGATGTGAGTGACTCGATAACGATCCCTTGCTCATCTACCCAGCCAGCTGCCGCTGCCGCCTTCACCATCGCGTATTCACCACTCACGTTATATGCAACAAGTGGCACACCGGGATGCGCCTCGTGGACTGCGCTTACGATATCGAGATATGCGAGAGCGGGTTTGACCATGAGGAAATCAGCGCCTTCATCCACGTCGAGTTGCGCTTCACGCATTGCGATACCGCGGTTCGCCGGGTCAAGCTGATGTGTACGCCGATCGCCAAAGCTCGGCGCACCGCCAGCCGCTTCGCGAAACGGGCCGTAAAACGCTGAAGCGTACTTGACGGCGTAAGCCAGGATGCCAACACTTTGATGGCCGGAGGTGTCAAGCGTATCGCGAATCGCGCCGACGGCACCATCGATCATCCCGCTCGGTGCGACGATATCCGCGCCAGCTTCGGCATGTGACACAGCGATTCGCCGAAGCGCTTCGAGCGTTTCGTCATTCTGGAGGAAGTGATTGTCGTCGAGAATGCCACAGTGACCGTGGGATGTATACTCACACATGCACACGTCGGTTATGACAACAAGTTGTGATCCACTTGTCTTGATTGCGCGTATGGCGCGTTGCACCGCGCCGTTGGGAGAATAGCTCTCCTTGCCGGAGGGATCCTTACGATCCTGATCTGGAACTCCAAACAGGATTACCGACTGAATCCCGAGCTCGGCAAGATCCTGCGCCACTTCCACGGCCCTGTCGGCGGAGACGCGGCTGATTCCAGGCATGGACTGAATGGGCTGCGTAGCCTGGGTCCCGTCGGTAATGAACAGTGGCGCTATGAGATGTGCGGGTGATAGAGAAGTCTCGCGCACCATCGCGCGCAAAGCGGCCGTCGCTCGAATTCGGCGCAATCGCACGGTAGGATACTGCCCAGGTGTGCTCACTTATGCTCGTGTAAAGTTGAGCGATGTGACCACAGCGGTCGACTCCCGTGCAAACACGTCACTCAATGCATTGACGAGCCCATCAAGCGTGAATATGCCGGCGACAGCTACAACCTTCAGACCGGCAGCACGCGCCGCCTCTGCGGTAACTGGGCCGATGCATACGATGCGCGGTTGCGTCGCGGTCCCGAATGACGCAACGAATGCCCGAACCGCGGACGGGCTTGTGAATGTGATCGCGTCGGCCTCGAGGATGCATTCTCTCGTGTGTTCGGGAATCGTTAGCGCCACAGTGTCGTAGAGGATCTGATCGATGACCGTCGCGCCACGCGCGCGTAGTTTCGCAGCCAGTACAGATCGTGCGCCCGCCGCGCGAGGCCACAGAATCGACTTGCCCTGCACGTTGCCGAGCGCGTCCGCAAGCGACTCGGCGACAAACTCGGGAGCGACAAGTGCCGACGTCGCACCAAGATTGGCGACGGCGCGCGCGGTTGCGGGACCAACGGCCGCAATCCCACGGTGAACACGAAACGCGCTCTGTTCCTCGTCGCTCAGGCGCGCCCAGAATATTCGGACACCGTTCGCGCTCGTAAAGGCGATCCAGTCGAAGTCGCGGACAGACTGGTCCGTATCAGAAGCGTCTTTGGCGAGCGGGTCTATTCCGATGAGGGGTACGACGATCGGTTCAGCGCCCGCCAGCCGGAGCGCGGTCGCGAGAGGCCCGTCATGCGGCTCAAACCGGGTTACGACGATCCGCCGCCCCGCGAGCGTCCGTATCATCCGGGAATCGTGCGCCGCGAAGTCGCAATTTCTGCGTCAACAGCGTTGTGCAGTTCAACGTCGTCGATGTCGGCGAGCACGGCCAGGGCGAAGGCATCATCCGCACGGCACTGCACGGCAAGTGCGCCCTGCCCGGCAGCAGGCGGCATTAGAGCGAGATCGAATATTTCGGTGATGTGCTCCAGCAGGTCGAGACGGCGAAGCCCGGCCAGTGCAAGCAGTGCAGCGTCGTACTGGCCATCAAGCACCATCGCGACGCGAGCATCAACGGTTCCGCGAATCGGTCGAACATGAAGATCCGGCCGTAATGCAAGCACCGCCGCCGCGCGACGTTCGCTGGATGTTCCGACTACTGAGCCCGCCTTGAGTTCGCTCAACTTGAGAGGCTGCGCGCAGACCAGTGCTTCTCGCGGGTCAGCACGCAATGGTACCGCAGCGACGATCAATCCAGGTGTGTCATCGGGCGGAAGATCCTTGTAGGAGTGTACCGCCGCGTCGATTTCACCCGCCGCGAGCGCCGTCTCGATCGAATCCGTGAAAGCATCGAGTGATAGCTGCGGGGCTGGAACCTCCAGCATTCTGTCGCCTGACGATTCGTATTTGACGATTGCCACTTCGAGGTCGGGACGCGCAGACCCTAGCAGATCGCAAACCAGCTGTGTCTGTCGGAGGGCCAGGGTGGACTGTCGTGTCCCGATTCTGAATCGACGTCGGCTCATACTGCCATCGCCGTTGTCGCGTTGGTGTGTCGGGTCGCCGCCGCGGGAGTTCTGCGTGCGAGGCGAGCCTGCAACAGAAGAACTTCTTCATCGATGATGCGCTCGACTGTCGGTGCAACACGACGTCGTTCCGTGTGCGCTGCGCACACATAGGGACCGAGATCATCGATGCCAATGAGTTGCGCACCTGCAACGTGCCGTACTTCGACGTCGATATTGCGAGGCAGTGAGACGTCGATGAACGTGAGCGGTCGTGCTGCCCGCTGCTTGAGCGTCGCCGCGACAGCGTCGCGGCCAATCAAGGTATGTGTCGCGCGCGTCGCCGCAATTACCACATCTGCGTCGCGCAACAGCGACGGTAGTTGATCGAGTGGGCATGCGTCGGCGCCGTGGTGCGTGCCAAGCTCCAGCGCAGTTTCGATCGATCGGTTCGCGATCGTGATGCGGGCTGGTGCGTAAGCTGATAGCGCTCGTAGTGCGAGTTCAGCGATCTCGCCAGCGCCGATGATTACCACGTTGCGTCCGGCAAGTCCGTGAGCGGCGACTGCCGCGGCATCGACCGCAGCCGATCCGAGGCTCGCCGCCTGCAGCCTTCCCCAGACAGTAGCTCGCGCACGCTCGCCCGCACGTACCGCTCCCTTGAAGGCGAGCTTGAGCAATGGCGATGCGGCGTGAACGGCCACAGAGTGGCGCAGCGAGCTGGCGACCTGCGACACTATCTGCGCCTCACCGAGCACCACGGAATCAAGACCGGCCGCGACCCGGAACAGATGCCGCACCGCATCCAAGCCGGACAAACCGTACGAGTGGGGCGCGAGTTTTTGCGCGTCGACGCCGGAATGCGTGCACCACCACTTCAGAAGCGTCGCGGTAAAGTCCGTTTCCGGGAGCGGCAACTCGGAATACAGCTCCGTCCGATGGCACGTAGACACGATGACGAGGCGCTCGATATGCGGATCATGCCTGGCCGCCGAGAGCGACGTGCGAAGCTGAGCCGCCGAGAATCCTGCGTGCTCGCGTATCTCGGGACTAGCCGTTCGATGGCTTATTCCGAGGCAATTGAGTCTCAAGCCAGGTTCGACGGCTGATGTGTTGACCAAGGGCCTACTGATACAGGTGATACGAGGAGATGTGGCGAAAGTTGCCAGCGAAACTGGCTCTGCGGTATCCGGGTGACTACGGAGTAAAGTCGCCGCCACGCCCGGGGAGATTGAGGAGTGTGACCACGTGCCACGAGCATTGCTCGAGGCTCCCGCGAATCACGCAATATACGTCCTCCCGCGGGTTGGATCCTGCCGAGGCGCAGGGTGGGGTGCCGACGGGCTAGACCGCGCCCCCCGTCCGCTCGATCTTCAACTGCCGCTGAAGTTCGCGTCGGGCCTCTGCGATCACGGCTCGAGTGCGGTCCCGGAGCTCAGGCAGATCAGCGGTTGTCAGGCCGGTCGTCGCGATGGGTTCCAACACCGCACAGATAGCGTTCGCGCGCCGGAAGCTGAAGGAGCCCTTTGCCATCGCATCGCGCGTTCCGGCAATTGCGATGGGAATAATCGGCGTACCCGTCGTTATCGCGAGTTGAAACGCGCCGTCCTTGAACGGGAGGAGGTCATCTGTACGTGACCTGGTCCCTTCTGGAAAAATCATTACAGAGACGCGCTTCGACAGGCGATCCCGGCATGCTTCGAGCGCCTGCTGAGCGCTACCCCGGCTCCGGCGGTTGATTGGCACGTCACCCGCCATACGCATCATCCAGCCCATGATGGGGATCCGGAAGATTGTATCCTTTGCGAGCCATTTCATTTCCCATTTGAGGTGCGAAACGAGGAAAATGTCAGCATAGCTCTCATGATTCGCCACGACGACATACGGGCGCCGCGGATCCCTGATCGGTACCCCACTCGTGCGAAAATGCCAGTATGGATTGAGCCACGTTGCCGCGACTGCCAGATGCCGGAACGCTCGGCCCGCAGCATAGCGGCCCGGATCGAACGGCGCCGTGCACAGCCAGACGATCGACACATACAGCAGTCCGATCAGGACGACCAGAACTGTCTCCGTCCAGACCCAGGCATTTACAAGACGTTGCATGCGGGGAATTTGTCAGGCCGACGCCGCGGAGGAAAGTCTCCTGTGAACGCTGTGGAAGCCGGTCCCCGGGCACCAGTCAGTCCAGTGCCTCCAGTCGCCGCGCTATCGCCGAAGCAACGCGCGCGTTGTTCTTGACGAGCGCAATATTGGCGCGAAGGCTCCTTCCACCGGTCAACTCGACGATTCGTCCGAGAAGAAAAGGCGTCGCGTCCTTGCCAGAAATCCCACGCGTTGACATCTCACTCAGAGCTTCGCGGATGATCGGGTCTATCTCGGACGCAGGGATCTCGGATTCTGCCGGGATAGGGTTCGCGATCAACGCGCCTCCCTGCAGCCCGAGATCCCATTTCGCCCTGAGTATTCGCGCAACATCGCCCGCACTGTCTGCTCGCAGCGGAGCCTGAAAGCCGCTATTCCGGGAAAAGAACGCGGGGAACTCCGACGTTCCAAACGCGATAACCGGTACGCCAAGCGTCTCGAGCTTCTCAAGTGTCAGGCCGATGTCCAGAATGCTCTTGACGCCGGCACTGACAACCGCGACGCTGGTGTGCGCCAGCTCCGTCAGATCCGCACTGATGTCGAACGACTCTGCTCCACCGCGGTGTACACCGCCGGTCCCGCCCGTGGCAAAGACGCGGATTCCAGCCAACGACGCAATTCGCATGGTCGTTGCGACTGTGGTCGCGCCGTGCCGCTTCATTGCGACCGTTACCGGCAGATCGCGAATACTGATCTTGTTCACCTCGCTGCTCGTGCCAAGCAACTCGAGTTCGTCAGTCGTCAGGCCGACCTTGAGCATGCCATGCAGAACGGCTATCGTCGCCGGCACCGCACCTGCCTCACGAATGAGCGATTCGACTTCGCGCGCCGTCGTCACGTTCTGTGGGTACGGCATCCCGTGGCTGATGATCGTGCTCTCGAGAGCTACTACCGGAGCCCCACGCTCCAGAGCGTCATGCACTTCTTCCGTGTACTCGAGGTATGGAACAACGGGTGCTCTGGTCATGATGAAAAGCTACCAAAGCTGGGCGTTCCGGTCGCGTCAGCCCTGGCCAGGAGCGCTGCCAGACTCATCGACGGATTGACAGTTTCGGCCGACTCGATCGTGATCGCCGCAGCGGCCCGCCCGAGTCGCGCCGCAGCGAACTCGTCCAGCCCGCGCAACAGGCCGGTGACGTATCCGGCGAGCATGGCATCGCCCGCGCCCGTCGCGTTGTTCAGAGTTGCAGGCGCCGCCGCAATCATTTCAACTCGCTGAGTGCCGTCTTTCAGTACGCTGAGGAAGCTTCCGCTCGACCCGAGACTGATCCAGACATTCCGCACGTTGGATGCGTGCATTTGTGCGCACGCGGCGCAAAGGTCAGCGCGACTGGAACCCGTTGTTCCCGTGAGCCGAAACATCTCGTCCAGGTTTGGCGTGATCGTGTGGAGTGGCAGGCCAGCCGCAAGTATAGCCGATATCAAATCCGCCTTGGGTACGCTGACCGGGTCGATTATTACGGGCACATCATTGTCTGCGGCGAGCTCCACGGCGCGAATGAGACCGCTCGCGGGAACGTTGCAGTCAAGCACCAGACATCGAGTGTTCGCTATCAGCGATCGCCGAGCGTTCACCGCGTCCGCCGAGATCACTTTCATAGCTGCCATGTCTGATACGGCGATGACCATTTCACCGGAACTGTCGAGCACGACGGTGTACACGCCAGTCGATTCAGGAGTCACGATTATGTACCGCGTGTCGACGCCGGCCGCATCGGCCTCTCTTCGAATGCGATCACCTTCGGCGTCGTCACCGACGGCAGTTATAAGCGCCGAGGAAACACCCATTCTCGCCAGGTTCTCGGCCACGTTCCGCCCGACGCCTCCAGATGATATCTGGACCGTCGCAGGGTTGCTGGAGCCGATCACGGCACGTGCTCGGGTCTGCCACTTCTGATCGCTATTCGCCCCGCCGATGATAACCACGGCGGGGTTGTCAACGCGCGGAACGATCGGTGTCAGGGGGAGCGTCATTGCGCAGGAAAGAGGTTGTCCATCGGCTAATCAACGATCAACCCCGGACATACGCAAACACTCGGCCGCTGGCGCCGGGGCGGAGGCGGGTGGTCCGATTGCGAGCATTTCGTAGCACCCAGTTGACTTCTGCGATCGCGGCCAATACTGTAGGTCGAAGCAAGTCCCCAAACACAATCGATGACAGCCTACCGTTTCTCAGGTTTTAATAAGCGCCGCCAATTCTCGTACCCGGGAAGCTGGTTGTCGCATGCGTGAGGCTGTTCGAATCCGTTTCCTCAATGCTCGCCAGACTTTTCGTCAGGCGGGCATTTTTTTTGGCCGCCAATGCCAACCTTCAACCCACCCGGAACCCGCAAAATGACTGTTGCAGATGTAGCAGGAGGAATGACTTCTTCGCTTCCAGTGCATTACCTGGACGCGATCTCGCTTGGTAAAATTGTCCAGATTCGGGAGCAGCTTCTCAAGGCGCAGGCGGGTGGTATGCGCGTCTTCCGTTTCGAGTCTGGTGATCCCAGCTTCGCCGTAGCCGATGTCGTCCTCGAGGCGGTGGACAAGGCGGCCAGAGCGGGGAAGACGCATTACATCCCCAACAACGGGGTCCCCCAGCTTCGAAGTGCACTCGCAAGCAAGGTGGCCCGGAAGAACGGGCTCCGCGGAGTCACATCGGACGACATCTTCGTCACGAATGGCGCGATGCACGCACTGTTCGTCACATTTGGCGCGCTACTCGTCGCGGGCGACGAGGTGATTGTCCCGGATCCCATGTGGACCGAAGTCGTGGAGAATATCCGGATGGCCGGTGGAGTACCGGTTGGAGTCGAGCTCGACGCCACAGACGACTTCGAATATCGGGCGGATCGTATCGAGGCAGCGATCACACCGCGCACTCGCGCCATCTTTCTGAACACGCCACACAATCCGACCGGCGCGGTACTTTCGCGCGATAGGTTACAGGAAATACTTGCGATTGCTCGAGCCAACGGCCTCTGGATCATCTCGGACGAAGCGTATGAGGACGTTCTTTATGAGCCGTGGACTCACACGTCGATCGGATCCATCGCCGGCGACTATGCTGATCGGGTCATCAGCATCTATTCGTTCTCGAAGTCTCATGCCATGAGTGGGCTCCGCGTGGGCTACATTGTCACCCAGGCGAAATTGCTGCATGACCGCATTCCCAAACTGCTGCGTTGCACAATCAATGGTGTCAACAGTCTGGCGCAGTGGGGTGCGCTCGCGGCGGTGGGGGGATCCGCCGATCATCTTCATGCGATGTGCGAGCAGTACGCTCTCAGACGCAAAATCATGCTCGACGCTCTGACAAATATCCCCGGAGTACGACCGTTCGCTCCGCGTGGTGCTTTCTACGTATGGATCGAGCTGGATGACTCCGCGTTGGAAAGGCTCGGGGTTCCAGATGCTGCTACGCTCTCCGAAAAGCTTGCAGAGGTCGGGATTGGGAGCGCGCCGGGTGATGCATTTGGCGACAGTTGCGTGAACTCCATGCGGTTCGCCTTCAGTTGCGACACTGAGATGGTTCGCGAAGGAAGCGTGCTGCTCCGGGCGGCGCTCAATGAGGGAATCGTGTGAGGGCGAGCCAGTGACCGAGCAATCACAACTGCGAGTGGCGCTGGGCGAGTACGACATAGGCTGGCACGATCCGGAAACCTCGCTGAATCGTGCCGCGGTGGTAGTAACTCAATCCGCAGCCGCAGGCGCGCACCTGGTCGTACTCCCGGAGATGTGTACCAGTGGCTTTACAATGAACGTCGCTGACTTCGCGGAGTCGATGACGGGCGACAGAATTACACGACTCTCGCGCATGGCACGGTCGTCGGGTGTGTGGCTCGTCGCCGGTGTGCCAACGCGCGACACGCACTCCTCTGAACGCGTTGTGCGGAATTCCGCACTGGTATTTTCTCCATCGGGCGACCTCGCTGCGGCGTACCACAAGCAGAAACTGTTCGCCTACGCTGATGAACAGCGGTCGTACATGGGCGGTGACCAATCCGTCGTCCTGGAAATAGACGGAGTTCGGGTTGCACCGTTCATTTGCTATGATCTTCGTTTCCCGGAACTGTTCCGGGCTGTGGCCGCTCAATCTGACCTTATCCTCATTATCGCGAGTTGGCCGGCAGCGCGCCGCACGCACTGGGATGTCCTGCTGCGCGCGCGAGCCATCGAAAATCAATGTTACGTGGCCGGCGTCAACCGATCCGGGGAGGGCGGGGGAATAACGTACGATGGCGGATCCGCCGCGTTTGACCCATGGGGTGCGCCTGTGCCAGCGAGAGACGTCTCGGGCACCGAAGGCGTTCGCACGGTTGTTGTGTCCCCTGCTGAGGTTGCCAGGGTTCGGACGGCATACCCGTTTCTTGCCGATGCAACGTGTTCTTAACGCTCGCTTGATGGCTCCGTCTACCATGTGGGAGCGTGAAAACCGCTCCAGGACCTTCAGCACAGAGGTAGGCGCATATGAGATACAGACTAATTGCCGCGGCCGCAGCGACCGTGCTATCGATAACCGCAGTGGCTGCCGGTGCACAAGGTGTGACGCAGAGCACTGCCGCTGGTAATGCGTGGTGCGCGATGCATATGAACCAGTGTGCGGTTCCGCAGCACGTAAGACAGGACCGAAGAGATGTGCTGCAGGACGGTCGCGAAGTCATCCGTGGCAGGCGTGACATCCGTTACGATAATCGCGACATTGCGCGCGATGTCCATGACATCCGGGTGGATCGCGCCATCGGCAACGTTCGCGATGTGCGCGCCGACCGCCGCGACGTCGCCCGCGATCGCATCGACACAAAAGTCGATCACCGCGACATCAGGCACGATCACAGGGACGTCCGGCACGACCGTCGCGACATCCGATACGACAGGAACGGTCGCTAGCCGTCGACTGACTCGTCTGACTAGCACGCACAATGCAACGCCGCCGGCTAAAGAGCCGGCGGCGTTTTTTCAGGTTGGTATCCCGTCGGCTGCGCTCAGCCGCAGAGTACACTTCCGCCGTTCACGTTTAGAATCTCGCCCGTGACATGTCGCGCGAGGCTGGAGCAGAGGAACACGATCGGCCCCGCAATGTCTTCGGGAGACGCGATCCGACCGAGTGGAATACCACGCGAAATCTGCTCGAGACCCTGGCCTGCGATCGCGCCAGCCACCATTTCTGTGTCAACCCATCCCGGCGCCACACAGTTTACGGTGACGTCGCGCGGCGCAAGCTCGACCGCGAGTGATTTCGCGATTGATATGACGGCGCCTTTTGTTGCAGCGTAGTCCGCGTGGAATGCTTCCCCACGCTGACCAGCCGTGCTCGACACGAGCACAATGCGCCCGCCNGCGGAGATCTCCTTTGCTACGGCTGCGCTGCTGAAGAAAATAGAATCGAGATTTTCCCGCACGGTGCGGTGCCATCGGGCAGGATTCATGATGGCAAGTTCAACTTCCTCCTCCGGCCAGATGCCCGCGTTCGCTACGAAAATGTCGATTCCGCCGAGTTGTGCGATTGTGGCTTGCACAAGCTCAGCTGCACCAGCGGCGTGGCTCAGATCAGCCGGATGCGTACAGGCACGCACGCCGAATTTTGCTGCATCGGTGGCAACTTGTTCGGCATCGCTGGCGCGGGTTTTGTACCCGATCATGACGTCCGCTCCAGCCGCCGCTAGAAGCCGGCTTGTCGCAGCCCCTATCCCGCGTGAGCCGCCGGTAACCAGCGCTCGGCGCCCGGTCAGATCCAGAATCGTTTGGCTTCTTGGCATTGTACCGCACAATGTACTGGCTGACGAAGCCGAGCGAATGCCTGCCATCAAGAATTATGCTGAATCAGCGTCGAGCGGCGGGGTTCTGTTGTTTCGGTCGATTGCTCCATCTCATTGCCAGCCCAGCCGCCCAGCCAGCGACCGCCGCTGCCGGCATTGGATGGGCGAATAGATAGCCCTGCCCGAATTTGCATCCCAGCGCAGCGAGCGCATCGCACTGCTCCTGCGTCTCGATTCCCTCGGCGAGTGTCCGAACCTTCATCATCTCGCCGAGCGCAAGAATCGTTCGGGCCAATGCGCCATCGCTTCCCGGTAGTTCGACGCCCTCGATGAATGCCTTGTCCACCTTGAGCACGTCGATGGGGAAGCGCTGCAGGTAGCTGAGCGAGGAGTATCCGGTCCCGAAATCGTCGATCGCGAGTTGTACGCCGAGCTTCTTGAGCGAATGTAGCCGGTCAAATACGTCCGAAGTCCGGCGCATGATGGTTCCTTCCGTCAATTCCAGCACGACTCGATCAGATGGCGCCCCGCTTCTCTGAATGGCGTGCGCGACGTCGGCAACGAATTGTGGATCTTCGAGCTGGGCGCCCGATATGTTGATGCTTACGCGCAACTCGGAGTTGAGTCCAGCCGCTCCGGCAGCGGCCAGCCGATGCCAGCGGCTCAGTTCATCGCAAGCGCTGTTCAGCACCCAGCGGCCGATATCCACGATGAGACCGGTATCTTCCGCGAGTTGAATGAAATGATCTGGCGCGAGGATGCCACGTGTGCGATGCGACCATCGAGAGAGCGCCTCGAAGCCTTGGAGGATACCGCTGTCGAGGGCCACCACTGGCTGGTAGAGCAGATGCAGCTCGTGCCTGTCCAGCGCACCGCGAAGATCCGATTCGAGTTCAAGGCGATCCACGATTGCCGCGTGCATCCGCGGCTCGAACACCGTGGAACGTGCCGAGCCCGCCGCCTTGGAAGTGTACATCGCAACATCGGCGTTCCTGAGAATGTCGTCCGCAGCATCGCCGGGTAACGCATGTGCGAGGCCAACGCTCGCGGTCACATTGACTTCGCGACCACGCAGGCCGATTGGCGCACGTAGTGACTCTTCAACGCGGGATACGACGTCGAGTGCTTCGTCGGGGCAGACCATGTCCTCGATGAGAATGGCAAACTCGTCACCGCCAAATCGCGCCACAGTGTCGTGACTGCGAACCGCACCAACGAGCCTGGATCCGACGGCTGCGAGAAGTCGATCGCCCTCCCCGTGTCCGAGGCTGTCGTTTACGGTCTTGAAATCATCGAGATCGAGAAAGACGATCGCGACGTGTCGCCCGCGACCAACTCGACTCAGTGCGTGCATCACACGATCACGGAATAATGCACGGTTCGCGAGGCCGGTGAGCGGATCGTGAAATGCGCGATAAGTCAACTGCGTTTCAAGAATCTTCCTTTCAGTAATGTCAACTGCGAGGCCAAGAGTACCGGCAATCTCGCCCGACGACGTGCGGAGTGGTTCCACGTTGCAGGCGAAACTCCGACCTGCCCACGCCAGCTCGAATGCAGCGGAATCGCCGCGCAGTGCGGTCGAGATCGCGCTCGTCTCCAACTCTGTATCTGCCGGCGAGCCGAAATGCTCGCGTGCGTGCGTGCCGATCAACTGCTCGGCTTCGAGCCCGATCGCGTTGAGACCCGCGCCGAGCGCCGACGTGAACTGTCCATCGCGATCGGTCGCCCACATCACCGCTGGGATCTGGTGCATGACGAGGTGGAGACGCGCCTCGCGATCGCGAAGCGCAGATTCGGCAACCTTGCGCGCCGTCACGTCACGGAGAACCGTTTGAACAGCCGGCATCCCGTTGTGCTCCACTGCGACGGAGAGGGCTTCCACATCCGCGATGCTACCCCCGCTCGTGAGCACCTGATATTCGACGGGTTTGCTTGAGAAGTCGCCACCCGCGCTGGCAACAACAGCTTCCACCAGTCGTTGGTGCGAGTCCGGATGCACAAAGTCCGTCAGCGGACGTCCAGTGAACGATTCGGCATCCGCTCCGCCCAGGATCTCAGCTCCAGTCTTGTTGATGTAGAGGAGCGTACCATCGCGGTGCACGATAATGGCTTCGGGAGAATGTTCCACCAGCTGCCTGTAGCGTTCTTCGCTGGTTCGCAGTGATCGTTCGGCTCGCAGCTTGTCCGTAACGTCGCGAGCGACGCCGATTATGCCGATGATATTGCCGTCGCTGTCGCGCCACGGTGTGCGATTCGTTACGTACTGTCGCATCACGTCTTGCGAATCGCGTTCGCTCGACTCGCTCGTGGTCGGCGCGCCACGCGCAGTTGCGTCAAGATCACGTGCGCCGATCTCCGCTGCTACCCGTGCTCCGAACAATGCCACATCCGAAGAACCTATTATCACATGTGCGGGAAAGCCGAACATGCGGCTGCCGGCGGTATTCACGAGGTGATAGTGGCCGTCGATGCTCTTGGCCCAGACTGCGTCCGAGGTACCCTCCGTAACGGCGCGCATGGTAGCCATGTGCTCGCGAAGAGTTTCTGCCTCCAGTTTTCGTTCGGTTACGTCGCGGACTATTGCGGTGAAGATGATCGGGTCATCGGCTATCGTATTTTCATTCCGCACACTCAGCGCAAGCTCGATTACGAATATCGAGCCGTCCTTGCGAACCGCACGCAGCTCGAGCGTCCGACCCATGACAACTGCTTCGCGTTGCCGGATGCGTCGGAGTGCGGCGAGGCACGTCTCTCGCCGCTCGGGAGGAAGCAGCAAACCGAGTGGCTGGCCGAGGATCTCTTCAGCGGAATAGCCAAACATTCGCTCAGCGGGGACGTTCCAGAATACTACGCGGTAATCGTGATCAGCTGCGATCACCGCGTCGGAAACGTCCATCGCAATGGTACGAAAATATGCTTGTGATTCGCGCAGGAACGCCACGTCGGTGCTCCGACGGTATTCTCGTCTGCGCAGCATGTACGTCGCGGCGGCCGCGCCCAGCGTGGCCGCGATGACCGGAAGGATCCCGACTCCGTCTCGCGAAAGCGCCGGGAACAGCGCAACTCCACCCATTTGCAACAGGAGGAGGACAACGAGCGTAAGCAGGCTAACGACAGCTGTCGATCGAATGATCGATATTCGTGCTTGCATGCGGTGTGTTAAGGTGCGCGATGCCCGGCTTCAATCGGGGCGTCTCCCGAGAGTATCGGCGCTGCAAACGCATGGGATGAGCCTGGCGACCCGATAAACACGTGGGTGAACGACAACAGCTGTAATTTAAGTTGCCTACATGGACGACGGAGTCGTGGAGGCCGGTCAGTCGTGCATCGAGCGACCTCCGGGTTCTATCGGCTCACAATCATCTGAGATATTTGTGATACCCTATTTTCATCTTGCCTTTCCGGTGCACGACCTCGCTCTGGCGCGGGAATTCTATGGCGGCATCCTGGGCTGCAGAGAGGGTCGGAGCGACCCGGCGTGGGTCGATTTTGATCTGTACGGCCACCAGATTGTCGCCCACCTTCAACCAGCGGCAGTAGGCGACCGTGCGTCCAGCACTGTGGACGGTCATGGTGTACCGATTCCCCATTTCGGCCTGATCATGGAAATGGGCGATTGGGAGAGGCTGGCGCAGCGGCTGAAGGAGGCCGGCATCACGTTTGTGATCGAGCCTTATGTTCGATTCAAGGGGCTGCCGGGCGAGCAGGCGACAATGTTCGTGCGGGACCCCAGTGGCAATGCGTTGGAGTTCAAGGCATTCCGCGACATGTCCCAGGTTTTCGCGAAGTGAGCTGCATCGCAACGGGCGCGACTGCATGCGCCCGACGCTGAGGGCCCGCACCTTCGATCAGTTCGCTGGCTGAGCTGGCGGGGCCGTCGGCTTGCTGCGTACGGCTGCGCGCATACTGGACTCCAGGTCACGAATGAAACGACAGCTGTCTAGTTGCGGTGGGCAAGTACCGCTGCAGCTGTGTCGTGCACGGGCGTCGGGACGCCGACATCCCGGCCGAATCTCGAGACTGCGCCGCTCAAAGCGTCAAGCTCAGTGCGACCGCCGCGTTCGACATCGAGCAGGAAGCTTGGCTTCATCGTCCCTGGGAGCGCATCTATCCCACGCATGATGTCGGCTTCCTGCGCGTCTGGCAGTGGTACTCCCTTCGCACGTCCGACTGCAGCAATCTCGGCGACGGCGCGCTCGATCAATAGATGGCCCAGCGCCGTATCGCGAATGCCCGTCACATTACTCCGCGCCATGCCACAAGCCGCGGCCATGGCGCACAACATATTGAACTTGCGCCACAATTCGACTGTAATGTTGGTTGTTGCAATTGCGTCAATCCCGCCCGATCTCAGGACATCGACGAGCACCATGACTCGCTCCGAGATCTGGCCATTCAGCTCTCCAACAACTATTCGCTCTTTCCACAGCGCGCGATGTATGACACCCGGCTCAACTTTGAATGCGCTGACGTTTGTCTGGCCGCCGAGGAGTTGCGCGCGCGGTACGCCGCCGCGCTCGAGATCTTGCGTGGCTTCGACACCGTTCAGGAGTGGCACAATCGTCGTGCCGGTGAGTGCCAGCTCGCGCGCAACCGGTGCGATCTCGGTTAACGAGTAGCTCTTGACGGCAACAATCGCGAAAGACGCGCCCGCGAGTTCTGCCGGATCGTTGGTCGCGCCGATCGGGACAGAGAAAGACCCGTTTGCGTCACGGATGGTAATCCCGCGGGCGCGAATCGCGTTGAGGTTGTCGCCGCGAGCGTAGAGGACTATGTCGTGGCCGGCGCGGGCTAGAAGGGCACCGAAATATCCTCCGACACCGCCGGCGCCCAGAATCGCAATTCTCATGGCATGCAGATGAATGGTCGAGTCGCTACGCCCTCAAGATGTAGTTCGAGGCATGTCCGTGTCAAAGGAAAGCGCGAATATCCTGGCTCGAGACTTGTTTTTGCGCTGGATACATGCGAGCGTAGGCTGAACATAATGCGCCCTTCCTCCATGACTCCCGGCCATGCCCGCACGGCGCGACTGGCTTACGTCGCCATCATTCTCGTAGCGACTCTCAGCAACCTGCATTTTGATCCTTCGCTGGCGGATGTGCCGTTTCGGCTGCACAGGGCGTTGGACATGTCACCTCACCTTAGCGATGCGATCGACGCGGCGCGCAACATCGTCCTCTTTGCGGGCCTCGGCGCGGTCTGGATTGCCACAAGCCGCCTTTCCAAGCCGGTTTCAACGCTTCTGGCGGTCACCGTCATTTCGATGTTACTGAGCAGCTGCGTGGAAACCATGCAGCTGTTTTCTCCTGTTCGTAATTCAAGCCTCATCGATGTAACAACGAATACGCTCGGCGGCCTTTTCGGTGGCCTCGCCATGCTCGGCGCCCTGAGTGTGATTCACGAGGTGGCTCGCAAACGATCCTATATCGGTATTCCCGCAATCATGTTTGCGGTGACGTACGGCCTCGCTACGATCATGGAAGCATTTATCCCGTTATTTCGCCAGGATCTGCTTCCACAACTTGGCGGCAGCATCCCGGCTCGAATTGGTCGAGCGATCGATGCCGTTCAAGCATCGTCGATTACGCAGATTCCATTTACTGATCTGTTCATCTTTCTCCCAGTTGGTGTCTTCGCTACCGCAGCACTCATGGAGAGCGGCATCTCCGGTGCCGTCGCGGCAACCATGATTGTTGTCGTTGCAGTGGTGATTTATCCGTTGGTCGAGGTCGTGCATGGTGTCGCTGCGTTGCCGATCATTCTCGGAGCAGCGATCATGCACGTTGTTGCCGTGTCGCTTGGCGCCTTGGTTGCTGCGTTATTCGTGACTCCGTTCACGCGGCATTTTCCGATTCGACGTCGTGCGGGCCTGGTTGCAATCGCATACTCGCTGGTCATAATGGTCTGGAGTTGGCGGCCATTCCGACTCGATCTTTCGCTGTCGTCGATGTCGGACCAGTTCACGGCTGATCACCTGGTTCCACTTCAGGCGCTTGCTTCGCGCGGCGATCTTTTCAGCGTGACCGACGTGATCGCGCAGGGCGTGATTTTCTTCCCTCTGGGGGCACTCCTCGCTGTGTGGCCACTCGCCCGACGGGGTGCGTTCCGCGGCTGTCTCCCAGCGATATATCTCGCGATAATCCTGGAGGTCGGAAAGATCCCGATCTCGGATCGGTTCATGGACGTAACGCACATACTCATCCAGAGCGCGGGTGCCGCACTCGGCTTTCTGTTGCTTCGCCGACTGAAATTCGAGGTTGCTGACACGCTGCTGACCGGCCGCTAGCGATTACGTGCCGGGGCGCACCAGTAGAGTCTGACCTATGCGCACCTTGTCACCCGACAGATGGTTCCACTCGCGAATCTGCTCCGGCGTGGCTCCGTAGCGCGCCGCGATGGTCGATATGGCATCGCCTCGCTCGACAACGTATCTGAGTGGCTGACGCAGCAGACTCGCGAGCTGTTCGCGGAGCTTGCGGTCCTGAACGGCTGCCGCCCTTAGCTGATCCTTGTGCCTGTCGATGTAGGCGACAAGCGAGTCAACGTCGTCTTCGTATCCGGGTGCGGCGGCGTACGACTCTGTCCGACTTCCGCGCGAAAGTACGACCCCGTGTGCAGAGAGGGCATAGATTCGGTGCGTCGCCGCCGAGAGGAGGGTGTCATCCGGAAACGCGCTCGTGAGAATTGCGGAAGGGGCGTCAGCTCCGGCAAGTTTGTCGCGCGGCTCAAGGCCAATGAATATGACCCGCTCTGGCGTCGCGACGAGTAGCCCGTTGGCCTGGCGGAAATAGCTTGTTGCTCGGCGCCTGTACACCCGTGCAAGCCGCATGGGGCGTTCGCCATAATGGAGCATCCCGCCGTCGAGCTCACGTTGGGCATACGTCCACGCGGAGTGGGGGTCCACTTTCCGGATCAGGAAGAAATATCCCACCGCGGTGACCACGAGCACAATTGTGATCAGCCCGATGATCAGCCGCTTTACGAGCCGAGCTGCCCTGTAGAGCGCCTCGTTTTGCCTCATGGTCGTCTGTGGGGCAAGTGACGTTCCCGCGCGGTCGCAGCCATGTGCGGATGATAATGGCCAGCCCGGAGGCCGCCCAAGCCGCTTTGGCAAGATTTTGGTAAACAGTTGACGTATCCAGTCAGCCCGGCTACCGTTATACGTATTGTAGTAATGACGTTAATCGGATAGGTATGTCGGAATGGATCGGTCGGGACCTTGAGCAGCTCAGGCGGCTTAGAGGTTTACGCCGCGAAGACGTAGCTGCACAGTTGTCGTTGTCCCCGTCCACCATTCGCAACATCGAGCACGACGAGACATATAACGTTTCGCTCGATCTGCTGCGTCAGGTTGCTGAGGTGGTTGGTGCTACTGTCCGGATTTCACTGGAAATTCCGGAGCCGAGTGGTGGGCACGAGCAGGCTGGGTCAGACGTCGTCGTGGAAAAATCGCATGAGGATCATCACGTCGTTACGAACGAGCGGTTCATTCGGCGTGTACGTGAGCATTATCCGGATTGCCCACTGACCAATTCGCAGATCGGTCGGAGAATGTGGCAGTTTGCTCATTCGCGGGGCGCAGTATTGATGAAGGGTCGCAAGCAGGTCCGTCCGACGCTGTCACCGTCGATTGTTTCGTATCGCGTACCGACGACGTCCGCGGCGTATTCAGTAAAGGCAAGCGACATCGACGCGCTGGACCGGTTTGCGGACCGACTCGGGCGCGCGTACAAGGATAAAAAGGGACAGGTTCTTGTCCCCGTCAAATAAACTGGAGCTGAATTTGGCCGAAATCACTGAACGCAGGGAAGAGTCGACGCGAAGACGGTTGCCGGAGTGGGTGCGCACCGTGAAGTCGGTCAGCCACTTCATCGCTGCTGGAGCACTGCTCGCAGCCGGTGTGGTATTTACCGCGCGCCAGCCATCGCCGGTGCTCCGTCAACCGGCCGCCGGTTTCCAGGTTGCTGGAGCAATCATTGAAGCGCCCTCGTTCAGCAAGGAGGCGTTTCGTCTTTCAGAAGTTCTGAGTCGCTACACGAACGATCGGCTGAAGGCAGACAGGATTGCCGGAGCGATTGTTGCTGAAGGCAACCGACGCAATCTGGATCCCGCGTTGCTCGTAGGTGTGCTGCTTACCGAAGACGCTACGCTGGATACGACTGCTCGCAGCTTTGTCGGCGCTCGTGGCTTGATGCAAGTGATGCCGGGCCACGCTGGGAAGTGGGGATGCGATTCCTCGAATCTGTTCTCGATCGAGTCCAACATCTGCCATGGCGCCAGCATTCTTCAGGACAATGTTCGAAATTCATCCAGCATGCGAACCGCGTTGCTGAGATACAACGGCTGTGTTCACGGTAGCAACACGCCAGGCTGCCACAGTTATCCTGACAAGGTGTTACGCGCTGCGAATCGCGCGACGGCACAGATGCTCGCGGTGGCGGAATAGCGCTTTCACTTTCAAGATTCAGCACATCGGTAATCCATGAAGAAAACCCGCCCGGCGCGATAACATCCAGATCGCGCCGGGCGGGTTTTTACCGTACAGTTGATTCCGTCAGACTACATCTCGCCCTTGGCACCCTTCGCAGTCGGGGGAAGAATTCCGTTCAGTCGCAGGTAGATTGCCGATGCGCCGTAGTGATCGGACCAGTCTCCAACGAGGTCCATCATGGCGCCGCCACGAGAAATCGTGCGGCCGCCAAAGAACGGGACGGTTTCTCCGAGCTTGGAATCATCAATCGGAGCCAGTGTTGTGCTGCAGTATTCAAACGACTGCTTGATACGCGCGACGAGGACGTCCTTGCTTGCCGTCGCCGTCAACTTCTCGCGTTGTGGGGCCTTCGTTCCGGCGATTGTGGCGCACATGAACTCATTTGACCCGGCGACGTGGAGTACCAGCTGCCCGAAGCTCATCTGAGCTGCGGTTGGCTTGTAGGCGTACTTGTCCGCAGGCATGAATTCGGCGGCCGCGACGAGATTCTTTTCGCTGGTCTTCAAGTTGCTCTTCAATGCTGTAGAGATCGGGTTTGCTTCTTCCTGTGCCGAGAGCGGCGTGAGAAGCGGGATGGCCATAGCGCCAACGCACAGTGCAACGCCTGTAACCAGTTTGCGATTCATATATCGACCTTTCGACTGAAGGGTGAGGGTGCTCGGGAGAATTGTGTCCGATTTGGTCCGCCGAAACGTGCGACATCGAGGCTCAGGCGCGCAAGTACTCGCTGGCGGGTCCGTTCGCGGGCTGCCGCCGGTACTCGAAAAAAGCGGTCCGGGGTGCCACGTTTACACGATGAAAAATCGCCCACTGGTTCTCCGGCTAGCCGCCGCTGCATTCTTCGCGCCGCTGTTCGTCGCGCCACCGGCCAAGGCGCAGCAGTCGGCCCGGCCCGCGGCCGATGCCGTCGCCCCAGTGCTGCTCGTTCCCGATCGGGTGTTCGACGCCCCAACAGACCTTGTTCGAACTGGATGGGTCGTCCTCGTCCGGGGCGGCGCTTCAAGCGGCGACGTCAACTTCCGCGCGTGTGCTTCAACTGGACAACAAGCTCGGCAGTATCAAGCCCGGGCTTTATGCTGATATGGTGGCAGTTGACGGAGATCCCACTACGGACATCCATGCGCTCCGAAACGTCCGCGTGGTGATGAAGGGTGGAGACATCGTAAGACAGCAGGGCAGATGAGAAATCGCTGAACTCCGGATGGAGCCGGCTTGCGAAGGGTCGGCTCTATTTGTAGCCGGCCGCCTGCATGGTGAACAGTTCGTGATAGAGGCCCTTGTTCGTGAGCAATTCCTCATGAGTTCCCTCTTCCTCCAACTGGCCGTGTCTGAGCACAACTATGCGGTCCGCCATTCGCACCGTCGAGAAGCGATGCGAGATCAACACCGCCATGCGTCCCGCGACGAGTTCGGAAAAGCGCAGAAACACTTCGTATTCTGCACGTGCATCGAGTGCCGCGGTTGGCTCGTCGAGAATCAGAACCTGCGCGGCGCGAAGGTATGCGCGTGCAAGTGCTACCTTCTGCCATTCGCCGCCGGACAGGTCCACACCGTTCTCGAACCTTCTGCCAAGCATCTGTCGATAACCTTCCTTGAACTTCGGCAGTAGCGAAGCAGCAAGCGACTGCTCCGCGGCAATCTCAATCAGTGCTGGCACAGGCTCATCCATGCCCTCGAGAGATTGCTCCACCGCGTTGATTTCGCCGACGCCGATATTCTCATCGAAGCGCATGTCGTATCGGACAAAGTCCTGAAAGATGACGCCGATTGAGGCTCGAACGGAGGCGAGGTCGTACTCGCGCAGATCGCGCCCATCGAGGAGAATCCGTCCTTCGCTCGGGTCGTAGAGGCGAGCCAGCAGCTTGGTTATCGTTGTCTTTCCCGCGCCGTTCTCGCCAACCAGCGCGATGCGCTCGCCGGGATTGAGCGTGAGATTGAGCCCCTTCACTGCCCAGCGTTCTTCACTGCCAGGATACTGGAATCCGACATTCTCGAAAACGAAACCCTGCTGGATTGGATCAGGAACCGGCGGCGCATTCAACCGTCCCGATATCGTCGGCTTCATTTCGAAGAACTCGAACAGATCGCGCAGGTACAGCGCCTGTTCATACACGCCGCTCGCTGCCATCAGGATACTCTGAATCACATCTCGCCCGCGCCCGAATGACGCGGCGAGAAATGTCAGCGTCCCAACCGTTATCTGACCGCGAACTGCGCTCAACAGGATGATTACGTAGGCGCCGTAATAGCCGATCGTACCAAGAAATGAAAGCAGCGTACTGACGATTGCACGACGGATCGAGAGTTTCCTGTTCTCGTCGTAGAACCGTTGCGACAGTTCGTCGTACTTTCGTGTCAGCCAGCCGGCGAGTCCGAACATGTGGACTTCCTTGGCAGTTTCGTCGCTCGCGCCTACATATCGGAGGTAATCAAGCTGTCTTCGTTCCGGCGTCCAGCGGAACAGCAGGGAATATCCGAGTGATGCGTAGTGCGTTTCGCCGAGGAAACTCGGTACGATCGCGACAATCAACAGCACGAGCAGCCATGGGCTGCTTATCACCAGTGCGCCGGCAAGCGTCAGCAACGTAAGAAAATCCTGGCTGATGCCAAGCAGCTGCGTCAACAGTGCGATGCGTCCCACTGTCTGTCGTCGCGCTCGCTCGAGGTGATCGTAGAAGTCCGGATTCTCGAATTGCGCAAGATCGAGCGTTGCGGCGTGCTCCATCAACCGCACGCTCATCTTGTTCGAGAAGAGATCGCTCAACAGACTCTCGATCAGCGCGGATATGCGCGCCATGATCTCCCCTGCGGAAACAATCACGAGTTCCAGTATGATGTAGCGCCAGAGAAGATCGAGCCTGCCGTTGCCTGCGCGGGCGGCGATCACTCCATCTATTATCAGTTTCCCGATCCAGAACGTCGCAACGGGGATGAACGCGCGCGCGATGCGGAGCAATATCATCGTGAGCGCGTAGCCACGATGCGTGTTCCACACGAGCTTCACGAGCGCTGGAATGTGTCTCAGCGCATCGCGGCGCTCCGCCCATGTCGCATTCTCCGCCTCGGTCGCCAGTCGCGCGCGCGCCGCGCCGTGAGCGCGACGGCCGCCGCCGGGCGCCGTCATCTAGTGCGCAACGGGATGACCCGAAGCCTCCCACGCGAGGAAGCCGCCCTCGACATCGTGCACGTCGTCAAATCCAAATGCGTCCAGCGTTGCAGCGGCCGCGGCAGATCTGCTGCCGCGCTGACAGTGAACGATGACAGGTCGGTCGCGCGGCAGTTCCGACAGCCTGGTGTGAAGGACAGGCAGCGGGATCAGTGTGGCGTTGGGTATGTGTCCTGTGGCCCACTCATCCTCATCGCGCACATCCACTATCACTGCTCCATCGGCTGGTGAAAGCGAAGCCACCTCATCGGCTGTCATTATCCTCGGGAGGTGACGCGTCGGCTGAATCGTCGCATCGCGATTCCGCACCTTCATTGCACCGAAATAGGGAGGAGCAGTCGGTTGGCCATCCAGCACGCGGTCGACGAAATCCGCCTCACTCATCGGAGCGAAGGCCCAGTTTGCAACGCGCTCATACCCCAGCGTGGATTGCGCAGCTGAACTCATGGCCTTGCCGCAGGCCGAGCCGGCGCCGTGACCCGGCCATATCTGCAAGTAATCCGGCAATTTTTTGAAATTCGAAATCGAGTCGTACAGCGAAGCCGCCGCAGCTTTCATCGTTCCTGCCTGGCCAGCGGCGCGCTCCAGAAGGTCAGGTCGCCCAACATCGCCGATGAACATGAAATCGCCCGTAATTGCTCCAACCGGGATTTCACTTCGCGCGAGATCGGTAACCAGAAATGTCAGGTGCTCTGGCGTGTGGCCGGGAGTGTGAAGAACATCGACTCGCACCGAGCCAATCGTGATACTGTCGCCGTCCTGGAGTGTCGTCACACCGGGCTCGCTCGCGAAGCTGTATTGCCATCCGTCACCGCCTTCGGCGGACACGTAGAGCCGCGCACCTGTGGCACGTGCGAGCGCGCGCGATCCGGAAGCGAAGTCGGCGTGAATGTGTGTCTCGGTGACTGCAACTATCTGGAGATTCTCATCCCGCGCACCGCGCAGGTAGAGATCGAGATTCATATTCGGGTCGATGACGATCGCTTCTGCGCTGCGCTCGCAGCCTATCATGTAGCTGGCCTGAGCGAGCGCGTCATCGTAATAGCGATGGAAAATCATGAAGAACGCGATTAAGTGGATTTGGTTGACGCGGGCCGAGTGTAGTAGAAGATATAATCGAGAAATTCAGGTTGCAGCGGGCCGGCCGGAGCTGGGGCCGACCGACGCACATCCGGGGTCGCGATCCGGTAAATTGTCCGGAATGACTCCAGCGATCGTCACGGAGAGGCTACGGAAGGTGTACCACGGTTCGGGTCGGGCCAGCCAGGAATCCGCTTCGGCATCAGTACCAGGCGCGCAGGCGGGTGATACCGTCGCGCTCGACGGCCTCGACCTCACGGTGAACGAAGGCGAGTTTTTTGGAATCATCGGCCCCAACGGTGCCGGAAAGACTACCACGATCGGTGTCCTGACCACTCGCGTGCTGCCGACCAGCGGGACTGCCCGCGTAGCCGGTGCCGACGTAGTCAAGAATAGCGTCACTGTCAGGCAGCGCATTGGCGTGGTGCCACAACGTCCCAACCCGGATCGCTCGCTTGATGCCTGGGAAAATCTGATCTATCACGCGGCGTACTTCGGCGTTCCGCGCCGGGAAGCTGCTCGGCGCGCGACTGAACTCCTGGAGCGATTGGAAATTTCAGGAAAGGCGCGAATGAAAGTCGATCAACTGAGCGGCGGACAGCAGCAGCGACTCATGATCGCCCGTGCGTTGATTCACGAACCAATAATTCTCTTTCTCGACGAGCCAACGGTTGGGCTTGATCCGAACGCGCGTAATTCACTCTGGGAAATCCTGCGGGAACTTCACGGCCAGGGGCGCACTATCGTCATGACGACGCATTACATGCCCGAAGCCGACGAACTGAGCGACCGTATCGCGCTTATTGATCGAGGCCAATTGCTCGCGCTCGATACGCCCGAGAAGCTGAAGCTGCAGACGCCGGATGGCTCGCTAGAAACGTTCTTTATCGCGAAGGCTGGGCGAGGGTTGGACGCGTGAACTCCATGAGCGCCGCCGCACCAATAGCGTCGATTGAGATGCTGCACCCACCAGTTCCCGCGTGGAGAGTCTTTCTTGCATTGCTCAGTCGCGACGTTCGTGTCGCGCGGAGGGAGCTGCCATTCTTCCTCGTTCGCACGATCATGCAGCCCATGTTGTTCGTGATCGTGTTCGGTTATCTGCTTCCCAAGATGGGTTTCACCCAAGCAGGTTACCAGGCCGCTTTGCTTCCAGGTATTCTGGCGCTGAGTCTCATGCTTTCGTCGACGCAGTCGGTTACGCTACCCATGGTCACAGAATTTGGCTGGACCAAGGAGATCGAGGATCGCCTGCTTGCTCCGATAAGCACAGATCTCGTTGCCGTTGAGAAGATCGTGAACGCAATGATCCAGGGAATCATCGCGGCGCTTGTGGTGTTGCCGCTTGCTCGACTCGTGATGGGCCCGGTTGCGGGATTCACGTTCTCGCACGTGCCTGAACTACTCATTGTCGTCATCCTTTCGGCTGCCGCTGCGTCCGCCTTCGGACTACTCCTCGGCGTTCTCATAAGCCCGCAGCAGATCGGATTCATGTTCAGCCTGATAATCACGCCGATGATCTTCTTCGGCTGCGCATACTATCCTTGGCGTGGACTGGACGTGGTGCCATGGCTCAAGTACGCGGTGCTTGTAAACCCGCTCGTCTATATCTCCGAGGGGCTGCGTGCGTCGCTGACTCCGTCGGTACCGCACATGCCGTTTGGCGCGATTGTCGGAGCGCTTGCAGTTCTGACTGCTGGATTTACGTGGGCGGCACTATTCCGATTTAGAAAGAGGGCGATCGGCTGATGACAATCCAATTCGCAGAACCGTTTGACCGGTTCGCGCAGATCTTCGCGCGCGCGCGCGCGGAGCTGCCAAGTGGCTGTTTTCCGGACCCGAATGCGATGTCGCTCGCGACTGTCGGGCCGGGTGGCCACCCATCCAACCGGATCGTACTGCTCAAGGCGTTTGACGAGCGAGGTTTCGTGTTCTACACGAACCTTGAAGGACGAAAGGGACGCGAGCTGATGGACAACCCAAATTGCGCGCTCTGCTTCCACTGGCCACCCATCGAGCTGCAGGTCCGGATCGAGGGGCGTGCAGAAAAGGTGGAGGACGCTGAAGCGGATGCGTATTTCGCCACTCGCGCACGCTTGAGTCAGCTTGGCGCATGGGCCTCGGAACAGAGCCGCCCGATAGCTCGCCCGGGCGATCTCGAACGGCGCGTTGCTGAGTTCGACGCCCGTTTTGACGGCGAGGAAGTGCCCCGGCCACCGAACTGGTCCGGCTTTCGCGTTGTTCCGGAACGCATCGAGTTCTGGCACGCAGGAACCAACCGACTGCACGACAGAACCGTATATCAGCGCGACGGCGAAGGTTGGAAGGTCGAAACAATTTACCCGTAATTAAAATTCGAGCATGACCACTACACCGCTTCGCGAACCATTCGCTCATCTCGGCGCCGAGCCGTGGACGATCGAGGCATCCCGCACCCTTTACAACATCGAGGGGTGGGGAAATGGCTACTTCGACATAAACGCGAAGGGCCACGTGGTCGTTCGACCCGACAAGGACGAACGTGGTCGCGAACTCGATCTGTTCGAACTCGCGATGGACCTGGAAGCTCAGGGCGTAGGTATGCCGCTGCTGATCCGGTTCTCTGACATTCTTCGTTCCCGCATCCGGGATCTTCACCAGCGGTTTGCCGCGGCTATGAAGGAGTTCGACTACTCCGGCGGATACACCACGATCTATCCGATCAAGGTGAATCAGCAGCGTCACGTAGTCGAAGAGATCGTTGAATTCGGCCAGCCCTACGGTGTTGGCCTGGAGTGCGGAAGCAAGCCGGAGCTGCAGGCAGTCCTCGGGCTCGCGGAAACCACTGGGCACGTGATTGTCTGCAATGGCTACAAGGACGAGGAGTTCATGCGTCTCGCCCTCATGGGGCAGAAGCTGGGGCATCAAGTCTTCATCGTGATGGAGCAGGTGAGCGAAGTCGATGTGCTGCTCCAGGTTGCTGCGGAACTTGGCGTGCGACCAAATGTGGGCCTGCGCATCAAGCTGAATGCGGAGGGCGCAGGCCGCTGGGCGGAAAGCGGTGGCGAGAAATCCAAGTTCGGACTCAGCCCGTCCCAACTTGTTCGCGTCATCGACAAGCTGACCGAGCACGGGTATCTGGACTGCGTTCATCTGCTGCACTTTCACCTGGGCTCGCAGATCACCGATATCAGATACATCAAGGCAGGTCTGCAGGAGATCGCGCGCTACTACTCGGAGCTCCGCAAGATGGGAGTTGACGTAACGCACGTTGATGTCGGCGGCGGTCTGGGAGTTGATTACGACGGGACTCGGTCCACTGCATACGCCAGCGTAAACTACACGCTACAGGAATACGCCAACGACATTGTGTATACTCTGGCCGAAGCGTGTCGCGAGGAAGAGCTCCCGATGCCGCATATCATCAGCGAATCGGGACGTGCTCTGACTGCGCATCACGCGCTGCTGCTGTTGAGCGTGATTGACGTGGAGTCTGTGACGGAAGTCGTTGCGCCGGAGCTGACGGAAGGTGACCATGCACTGCTTCACGAGATGGCCATTGATCTGGAGACTGTGAACAGTCGCAGGCTTCGTGAAGTGTTTCACGATGCAACCTTCGACAAGGAACGTGCGCAACAGCTATTTGCGAGCGGCGTGTTGTCTCTTCGCGACAGGGCCCGTGCGGAACAACTTCACCTTGCGATCATCAACTCCGTCGCACGTGAGGTTCGCAAGGACCGGGAAGAGTATTCAGAGATCGTTGAAGATCTCGAGGCGATGCTGGTCGATCGCTACTTCTGCAATTTCTCGCTGTTCCAGTCGCTCCCGGACAGCTGGGCAATCGATCAGATATTCCCGATCATGCCAGTGCACCGGCTCGATGAGGAGCCTGTACGTCGGGGTACGATTCAGGATGTCACTTGCGACAGCGACGGTAAGATCGACAGATTCGTCGGCGGCGATCGGAACGCGCCTCGTCCCAGTCTTGAATTGCATCCATTCCACGACGGAGAACCGTACATCATCGGGATCTTTCTCACCGGTGCGTACCAGGAGATCCTTGGCGATCTGCACAACCTGTTTGGCGATACGAACGCCGTGCATATCCGGATCAAGGAAAAGGGATACGAGATCACCGATCTGGTTCACGGCGACACCGTCACGGAAGTGCTCGCGTACGTTCAGTTCCGTGCTGCGGACCTGTTGACGACGTTCCGTCGCAAGGTCAGCAACGCCAAGAACCTCACTCGCGATGAGGCTAATGCCTTCATCGCAGATTATCTCGCGGGGCTCGAAGGTTACACGTATCTCGAAGGCGACGCCGCGAGATAGTGGAGCGACGGCTGCGTTAGCATCGCTACCGTTCCAACCAGTTCGGTACCCGTCATTCCCGCTTGCGCGGGAATGACGGGGCGATTCGACTACGCTTCGAACCGACGGCCGACTTCCGGCCAGTTCACGACGTTCCACCAGGCCTCGACGTATGCCGGGCGCAAGTTCTGATACTTGAGATAGTACGCGTGCTCCCACACGTCGACGCCGAGGATCGGATGCTTCTTTTCCATCACAGGCGTGTCCTGATTGGGGGTGCTTGTGATCGTCAACTTTGAACCGTCCTTGACGAGCCAGGCCCAGCCCGAGCCGAAGCGCTTTCCCGCTGCGTCCGCGAACTGAGTCTTGAACGTCGCAAAGTCGCCAAACGATGCCTTGATGGCATCGGCGAGCTTGCCCGTTGGTGCGCCGCCACCCTTGGGCGACATTATCTCCCAGAACATCGAATGATTCCAATGACCGCCAGCGTTATTGCGTACGGCGGTACGGATGGACTCCGGAACAGCATCGAGGTGCTGCAACAGGTCGTCGAGAGATCGGGACTGCAGCTCGGGGGCCTTTTCGAGCGCAGCATTCAGGTTCTTGACATAACCCCCATGGTGCTTGTCGTGATGGATTTCCATCGTTCGAGCGTCGATCGACGGCTCGAGTGCGGCGAAGTCATACGGAAGTGGAGGCAGCGTAAACGCCATGACGTTAATTCTCCGATTTGGATTTGAAGCGGGCGATCAATGCCGGCAAAATGGACAGGAATACGATAACCAGAATGATCAGCTCGATGTGGCTGGCCACTCCTGGAAATGTGCGGCCAAGCAACAGTCCAATGAGGAGCATAGACCATACCCAGGCCACTCCACCAATCAGATTGTAGACCAGAAAGCGAGAGTAGCGCATGTCGCCCATTCCCGCGACTACAGGTGCGAATGTACGGATTATGGGCATGAACCGGGCGATGATGATCGTCTTGCCCCCGTGCCGCTCATAGAACTCGTGCGCCCGGAGAAGATGCTCGCGGTTGAAGAGGAGCGATTGTTCGCGCGTAAACAGACGGTGGCCACCCGCCTTGCCAATCGAGTAACCAGCCGTGTCACCCGCGATCGCGGCGACGCTGAGGATGAGTCCGAGCAACCAGACATCGATGTAGCCCTGCGAGGCAAGCAATCCAGCCGTGACCAGCAAAGAATCACCAGGCAGAAAGAAGCCAATCAACAGTCCGGTTTCGGCGAAAATTATCGCTGCCATTCCGGAATATCCGGCCGCCTGCACCAGTCCATTGACGTCGCGCAGCCGGTGGAATAGCTCCGTTAAACCTTGCATTCTGTGGATGTGAGTGTGATTGCCAGCGTGCGCCGCACGATCAGCGTTACGATCACGTCGAACGGACGTTCGGAAACGGCGTTTATTGCCGCCGTCAAAATCCGTGCAATCGGGTAAAATTTGCGATTGCTACGGTGAGGGCGGCCGGCGACAAAGTTAACATCTTCTCGCTGATCGCCACGTAGCACTCGTTGGTCCGAGCACGTGCGAACCACGAGCGGAGCCTCGTGGCATCAATCCTGTAGATGTGCATGCGATGAATGGCTTGCGCAGAGCTCGAATCGACTGCGTTTGCGACGATCCAGGCGCACGCGGGGCCATTTGTGCGAAGCGACACGCGTTCGGATCGAGCACGATGGACCGGAACTGGAGGCTCAAGATGTCCGAAGAAACTGAGCGGATCGTACCGCGCAGCAGCACGCCCGTGATCGAGCCGCAGGCGACGGAAGCCGACGATGCTCGCGCACGCCGCCCTGCGTCACCAAAGCGAATGCAGGTTCGGGCAGCCGACCTCGAACCATATGTCGGACTGAAGTACCTGTCGCGCCTTTTCAAGTTGATGGCGATAATTCTGATCCTCCTGTTGGCCTCCGAGGTCATCACCGGGCTCGTTACCAGCGGCGCCGCAGACTTGTCCGCGCTACTTGGCGAAACCAGCAGACTGATCGTTCTCGCGGGACTGCTCTGGGGGAGCGGTGATCTTGCGATTCTCCTTATAGACATGGGTCATGATCTGCGTGCGACGAGGATCCTGCTCGGGCGCCAGTTGGCGCATAGCATGGACGTGCAACTTGTGGGGATCGATCCCGGAATGGCACACGCTGCCGGCGAGTCCGAGCAGCTAGTGTGATATTTGCCGGGCGCGATCGCTTTGTTGGTTCAAAATTCATCCCGTGGAGGCAATCACGATGCTATCGACAATCGCGGTAATCCTTTTCATTCTCTGGCTCCTTGGCTGGCTCGTCTTTCCAATTGTCGGCGGTCTGATTCACGTACTCCTCGTGGTCGCGATCATCGTCGTAATCTTCCGACTCATCACTGGCCGCAGACCTGTCGTCTAGCATCGTCAAGTTGCCGGATGTACCAACCGTCGGAGCCGCGTCTGATTCGCTTGTGAACACGGCTGCAACATCCCGTCCTTCTCGCGTGCTTCCACGCGTGCTTCCACGCGTGCTTCCACGCGTGCTTCCACGCGTGCTCGCGGTGAACGTTGGGGAGGTGCGAGAAGTTGACTGGAACGGCCGGAAAATTCGGACGGGGATCTGGAAATTCCCGGTCACTGGCAAGTCTGTGGCTCTCCGCGGGGTGAATCTGGCTGGCGACGATCAGGGCGACCGGCAGGCGCACGGCGGCCCCGACAAGGCCGTCTACGCCTACGCAATCGAAGACTACCAGTACTGGAATGAGCGCGAAGGGATCGACATGCGCTCGGCGATGTTCGGTGAGAATCTCACCGTGCAGGGGGTCGATCTTCGAGCGACCCTGGTCGGCGAACGGTGGCGCATAGGAACCGCTGAGCTGGAAGTGGCGCAGCCCCGACTTCCGTGCTACAAGCTCGGGATTCGCGTGGGCGACGCAGAATTCCCCGCACGATTTCAGGCCGCCGGTCGACTCGGCGTATACTTTCGCGTCGCCGTCGAGGGCGAAGTCGCCTCTGGCGACGAAATAATGGTCACGCATCGCCCGGCGCATGCTGTCACCATCGGTTCGATGATCGAGGCACTTGGCGATCGGAGCATCGCAGCCGGACTGCTTGAGGCTGGGTACCTGCCGAAATTCTGGCGACGCGTCGCCTCTGGGGAATCTGTCTCGTGAGCTGCGTCGTCCTCTCCTGACTGCGCTCTGGTGCGCAAGCGCGCCGCGAGGGGTTTCGAGCGGCAACCACACGGCCGCGTAACGGGTTAGCGTCGCTTTCTGCTACCTTACGCCGTGCCAGAATCCATTCTCACGCGCGTCGTGGTCGTCCTTTACGAGCCGCAGGACCCCGTCAACATCGGTGCCACTGTTCGCGCCATGAAAAACATGGGGGCGACTGATCTGAGGTTGGTTCGCCCCTGCGAGTATACCGAGTACCGGCTGGCTGGTATCGCCCATGGCACGGCGGACGTGATCGAGCGCATCGAACATTTTGAGACTCTCGACGAAGCACTTGCCGATTGTGTGAAGGTGGCGGCGTTCACGGCGAGGCGGCGTGCGGCCAAGCGAGCACTCACCGACGCTCGGGCGGCGGCGCCGATCATTCGCAGTGCCACGCAGGAGGGGAAGGTGGCGCTGCTGTTCGGTCGGGAGGACAGCGGGCTTCCGAATGATGCCATGGACCGTGGCCATCTTGTCGTGACGATTTCCACAACCGAGCACAGTTCGCTGAACCTGGCCCAGGCGGTCCTGCTGGCCCTGTACGAGTTGCACGTGGCTGCCGCCGACGCGACACGGATAATCCGCCCGCCCAAGCGAGATGCACCGGCTGCTCTGGCCGCCGATTACGAGTTGATGTTCGATGATGTCGAGAAAGCGCTGGACGCCGTTCAGTTCTTCAAGACGCGCCATCATGACCGGATTATGCGCTCAATCCGGTCCCTCGCGTTCCGGGCATCGCCCGACACGCGGGAGATCGCACTCATGCGCGCGATGGCGATCGAGGTTTTGCGTACGATAGATCGCATCAAGCGCGGCCTTGCATCATAGGCTTCTAGCGGCGATAATACGCGCACATCTTGGCTGGTGAACGTTTTCACAAAGCCGAGCGTTTCACTCGCCTTTAACTACGATTCACGGATGGCGTTGCGAAGGAAGTGGCTCACGGTATCGGGATTCATCGCGATAGCTGCAGTGGCCACGATGCTCTCAGCATTTAGCGGCGCTTCAACGTCGCAGGGTTTCAGCCCCGTGCAGCCGGTTCGATTCCCACATCCTCTGCATGTACAGACGTTGAAAATGAACTGCCTGTACTGCCACTTTTCCGCCAACAAATCGCCGGATCCAGGCATGCCCGCCGTTGCGACGTGCATGGGTTGCCACGCGCTGGTCGGGACGGACAAGCCGGAGATCAAGAAGCTGGCCGCGTACTGGAACAAGAAGCAGCCTGTGCCGTGGGTTCGGATGCACAAGGTTCCGGAGTACGTCCACTTCCCGCACATGAGTCACGTGAACGCTGGGGTGTCGTGCCAGACGTGCCACGGGCCGATTCAGAACATGAATCAAGTCTATCAGTACTCTTCTTTGAATATGGGTTGGTGCGTCAGCTGCCATATCGGTCAGTCGAACCCGCCATTCAAGGCGCGCTACGACTGCGCCGCCTGCCACTACTGAGTCGCACATGAGCAGCGAAGAAACAGAATCAAAGGGAATCAAGCGCAGAGACTTTCTGAAAGTTGTCGGAGGCGGCGTTGCAGTTGCGGCGTCCATCGGCTGCGAATCGGACAAGATCGAGAAGCTGATTCCATATCTGGTTTCACCTGACAACACCGTTCCCGGCGTTTCGACCTACTACGCAACTACCTGTCGAGGCTGTGCAGCGGCGTGCGGACTGATCGCCGAAACCAGGGACGGGCGCACCACCAAGCTTGAGGGGAATCCGGATCACCCGGTGAACCGCGGCGCGCTGTGCGCAACTGGCCAGGCTGAACTTCAGGCGTTGTACAATCCCGATCGTTATCGCTCGCCGATGATTCGCAAGAACGGCAAGCTGGTCGCGGCAAAATGGGACGAGGCGTTCAAGCTCTTCTCGGAGAAACTTGGCGAGACGCGCTCGCGCGGCGGTGCAGCGAATGCGGTCTTCATCAATCAGCACGAATCCGGCTCGTTCCCGGCGTTCCTCGATCAGTGGTTGTCCGATTTCGGGATGCCCGCGCACATCAGCTACGATGCCGGTGTTGATACCGAGGCGATAGCGGCGCACACGGTAGCATATGGCGTTGCGTGGCCGCGTTTCGACTTCACCGCGACGCAACTCATCATATCGTTCGGCGCGGATTTTCTGGATGGATGGGGACCGTCGGTTCCGCAGCAGTTGGACTGGGCTGACGCTCGTGCCAAGCTGGCTGGCGCACCGCGGCTCGTTTTCGTCGGCGCGCGCCGCTCGCTCACCGGCCTCAACGCCGATACGTGGATCGATTGCAAACCGGGCACCGAGATTTCGGTTGCGCGCGCATTGTCTGGCGAGATGTCTGTCGCCGCCGCTGCCCAGGCGTGTGGCGTTGACGCGTCGCGCCTGCAGGCGGTTGTTGACGAATACAAGGCTGCCAAGCCCGCACTCGTTCTGGCGGGTGGCCACGTTGCGGGCGCAGCACAGTTGCTCGCGGCCGCATCCGCGCTGAATCATGCGAACGGCGCGATCGGGACGGCGATTCGTCCTGACCAGGCGCTGCTTGGTTACGAAGGCATCGCCGCTCCGGCGCAGCTTCGCGCTGCGGTTGCGCGCATGAACTCTGGCGGCGTGTCGCTGCTCATGGTTCGCGGTGCCAACCCTGCGTACAGCATGCCCAGGAGCACCGGCTTCGCTCAGGCGATGGCGAAGGTGCCCTTCAAGGTGTCATTCTCGAGCATCATGGATGACACGAGTGAGTTGTGTGATCTGGTTCTTCCGGATCACCACTCGCTGGAACAGTGGGGCGATGCGGAACCTGTTCGCGGAACACTGTCGCTGCAACAGCCGGCGATGGATCCGGTGTTCGACTCGCTTGCAACGTCTGATGTTCTCATCCGGATTGCAAAGGGCGATCCTGCGACGGCCGCGAAATACGCGATGCCGGATTACCGCAGCTGGCTGATCGCCCGAATTCCGGGCGGTGCTGAAGGAATGGCGGCCGCGCTTCCAAAGGGCATTGTGGCCGGTACCGCGCTCGCGCGCACCGCGGCACGCCCGGCGCTTCCAGCCATCGCGCAGGTTCCGGACATCGCGACGACTTCTGGCGATCTGTATCTCTACGTTTACCACCATCCGGTGCTTCGCGATGGGCGCGGCGCAAACAAGCCATGGCTACAGGAGCTTCCGGATCCCGTTACCAAGCTCACCTGGCAGACGGTTGTCGAGATGCACCCGCTTACGGCCCTTAAGATGGGTCTCGACAATAGCGATCTCGTTGTGGTCACCACGAGCGCGGGCAAGCTGGCCGCGCCGGTCTATCTCTATCTCGGTATCCGCCAGGATACGATCGCCATCGCTACCGGCCGCGGACACGTCAACGCCGGCAGATACGCGAAGGCCGGTGAGAATGCGTTCGATCTGGTGCCGCTCGCAGAGAATGCTGCTGGTGGAATAGCACTCGTAAGTACCCGGGCAAGCGTGACGAAAGCTGGCGGCAGCATGTTGCTTGCGACGACAGAGGGTTCTGCCCGGCAGCACCTCCGTGACATCGCGCGCGCAATACCTGTCGGCGAACTCAATGGTGGCGGCGCACACAAGGCAGAGCCGGAAGAAGAGCACCTCGAAGGTGACGCGTCGCACGAATTTCTGCCTGGCCTCCGTTCGCCGGTCGCGAACGATGCACAGGGTGATTTCGGTAATCCGAACTCCAATGACAAGGGGATGTACGATCCCAACCATTGGAGCAACATGGCCAAGCGTCGCTGGGCCATGACAATCGATCTCGCCCGTTGTACGGGATGCGCTGCATGCGTCACTGCGTGCTACGCGGAGAACAACATTCCCACAGTTGGTGCGGACTGGCAGGCAGCACAGATACTTCCGGATCGCACAGGCTTTGGCGCGAACATCACGCGAAGCCGCGAGATGGCGTGGATTCGCCTTGAGCGCTACTACGAGGGTGGGGAAGACGGCAGCGCAGATTTCGAGACACGATTCATTCCAATGATGTGTCAGCACTGCGGCAACGCTCCGTGCGAGCCAGTCTGCCCGGTGTACGCGACGTACCACGCGCCCGACGGCCTGAATGTCCAGGTCTATAACCGTTGCGTCGGTACCCGTTATTGTTCCAACAACTGCCCGTACAAGGTTCGCTACTTCAACTGGTTTGGATATGGCGAACCGCATCGTCCGCAGTATGCATTCCCGGAACCGCTCAACTGGCAGTTGAATCCCGACGTGACGGTGCGTGGCAAGGGTGTCATGGAGAAGTGCTCCATGTGCGTCCAGCGCATTCGCGGCGCAGAGCATCGTGCGAAACTCGAGGACCGGCCGTTGCGTCCGGATGAGTTTACCACCGCGTGCGCGGAGGCGTGTCCATCGCGTGCAATTACGTTCGGCGACGCAGCAGATGAATCGTGGTCAGTTACGCGTCTGATCAAGGACGAGCGTGCATATCATGTATTCGAAGAGCTCAACACATTTACCGCGGTAGTGTACTTGAAGAAAGTCAATCACCCGTCGCCGGCTGCAGAGCCGGCGCACGCGTAGGAGTCCGCGGATGGCAACAGTCACCAAACCAGTCGAGGATGTCGAGCTGCTGCGTCGGCCGAACATCCCGTCGGCAGACGTACGACTTCCCGCCGTAAAGGATTACGAGCAGGTTGACGACGAGATAACAGCGACGCTGCACCCAACTGTCCAGTGGTTCATCGGACTTGGTGTCGCGATCACGTTCCTCATTATCGGTGCGCTCGCCTGGACTTACCAGATCTACACCGGACTCGGCGTCGCCGGCTACAATCCGCCGGTCATGTGGGGCGTTTACATCGTCACGTTCGTCTTCTGGATCGGTATTGGACACGCGGGAACGTTGATCTCCGCGATTCTGTATCTGTTCCGCGCCGGATTCCGAACGACGATCTATCGGTGCGCGGAAGCGATGACAGTGTTCGCGGTCATGACCGCAGGCCTGTTCCCGATTCTGCACCTCGGCCGCCCGTGGAAGTTTTTCTGGCTGATCCCATATCCCAACTGGCGCTACATCTGGCCGCAGATGAAGAGCCCCCTGATCTGGGACGTGTTCGCGGTTCTCACATACCTCACGATTTCAGCGACATTCCTGTACATAGGACTCGTCCCCGACCTCGCTATTCTGCGTGATCGCGAGAAGAACCCGATCCGCAAGCGCATCTTCGCGCAGCTCGCGCTCGGCTGGCGCAACACCGACCGGGAATGGCGCCATTTTGTTCGCGCGTATCTCTTTCTCGCCGCGTTCTCCACACCGCTCGTTCTTTCAGTTCACTCCGTGGTGTCGTTCGACTTCGCAATGTCGGACGTCCCCGGGTGGCACACCACGGTTTTCCCGCCGTACTTCGTCGCTGGCGCGATCTACTCGGGCATCGGAATGGTGCTCACGATCATGATTCCGCTGCGCAAGTGGTTCAATATCAAGCACTACGTAACGATCAACGATCTGGATGCCGCGGCAAAGCTGGCACTCTTCACTTCGCTGGTTGTCGGCGTGTCGTATGCGAATGAGTGGTTCGTTGCCTGGTACAGCGGAAGCCCGGCGGAGAAGCAGTTCTTTGCCAATCGCCTCTGGGGACAGTGGTGGTGGGCGTCTTCATTGCTGTACACCTGCAACATCTGTCTGCCACTGTCACTCTTCTCACAGTGGTGTCGCCGCAATACAACGTGGCTCTTCATTCTGTCGATTTTCATCAACATCGGCATGTGGTTCGAGCGCTTCGTCATCGTGGTGCCGTCGCTGTCACACGAGTACGAACCGTGGCAGTGGGCCGGATATCGTCCGACCTGGGTCGATTACGCGATTCTGTGCGGATCGTTTGGCTGGTTTTCGATGTGGTTCCTGCTATTCGTGAAGCAATTCCCGGTCATAGCGCTGACAGAGATCAAGGAGATCGTAAAGCCTCGCCTCAAACGTCGGCATGCGACGGGCGTGGACGTTACGGCCCACCCGTTGCCATTCATGCCTGACACTCCTGGGGAGTTCGACTGATGCGCGGCGTAATTGGGCTGTTTCGCGAACTGGATGCCACATGCGATGCGATCGCGGCTCTCAAGAAGCGGAAAATTGGAGAGTTTACGGTTTACTCGCCAACTCCGCGCCATGAGATCGAACACGCAATAGACAAGGGGCCGAGTGCTGTTCGCATGTTCACGCTGATCGGCGGCCTTTCTGGTGTCACGTTCGGTTACTGGATTGCAATCTGGATCTCTGATTACTGGCCACTCGTCGTAGGTGGAAAGGCAATCGCTTCATGGATTCCGTACACAGTCTTTGGCTTCGAAGTGATGGTGCTCTTCGGAGGCCTCGCGACAGTTGCGGGACTATTTGCGATGGCGAGATTTCCGCGCATCACGCACACAGTCGGCTACGATAACCGATTCAGCTACGGGGATTTCGGCGTGTGGATCGAACCGTCCCCCGATAAAATGCTGGAGGCAGAGCAGTTGCTACGCGATGCAGGAGCTGTGGAGGTGCGTGTTGAACGCTAGAACTATCCGCGCGCTGCTTGCGATAGCGCCGCTTACCCTCAGCCTCTCGGCTTGCGAGTGGTTCAGCGACTTCCGTCGCCAGCCAGCGCTGCATCCGTGGCAGCCCATTCACTGCGACGCGCGACGCGACGTCTGTGATGAGACGATACCGTCCCGCGGCAATCCGCAGAATTCGGTCTCGATATACGGTACCGAGCGTGCCGGTTTCGAAACTTCATATAGTCCGTTGCCCGGCACGATCGATTCCATGTCGAACATTCAGAATCCGACGCCTGTGACGGACGCATCCCTACGCAACGGACACAAATACTTCGCGATCAATTGCGAAGTCTGTCACGGAGAGAAGGGGTTGGGTGATGGACCCGCTACCAAGTATGGAATGATTGGAATCAATCTCACGATGGACATTACGAAGAATCGAACTGACGGGTACATCTTCGGCATGATTCGGAATGGGCGCGGTGCCATGCCGTCGTACAACCGAATCGAAGAGATGGACCGCTGGGATGTTGTGAATTACATCCGTGCACTGCAGGGGAAGGTTGCGGCTAACATCACGACTGGTCCGCTCGCCGAGCCAGGAGTGACGGGGCGGTGGGTCCCGGGCTTCACACGTGATGCGCCCACCAAGCGGCCGCCGTTTTATCCACCCTACGAAGGCAGCGCCAAAGCCTGGTATCACAACGGCGAGGCGCCTCCTGCGCTGAACATGAAATCCCCGCGTGTCGGTCCACCGTTGCTCGACTCGATGATCTACAAGACTGGTATCCCGCAGGCGGTCAAGCCATGAGTGCACACGCCGAAGAGCATGTCGTTACACGCGACGAGGTAATAAGCGGAACGCAGACGCCAGTCGCTCGGTGGCTCAAGATGTCGTGCGCGATTCTGGCAATTGTCGGAACGCTCGCGTTCATCGTCGGTGCTTTCATGGGTGTGGACCGCGCCTGGCAGGCGGTTCATTTCAACTGGCTGTTTTTCAGTACGGTGTCGTCGGCCGGCGTGACTGTAGTTGCGGTCCAGCGAATTACCACTGCGCGTTGGTCGCGTCCGGTGGTTCGGTTCATGGAAGGGTACGTCGCGTTCCTGCCGGTCGCGTTCATAATTCTGTGCCTGTCGCTGTTCTTCGGGCGCGATCACATCTTCCCGTGGACTCAGCACCCTCTGATGATCGAGGAGAAGCGGCAATATCTGAACATTCCATTCTTCATCACGCGCGATCTCGTGATGTTCGGAATTCAGACTCTGCTCAGCATCTGGTACGTCTACACGAGCGTACGCCTTGACGTCGGCATCGTACCCGAGCACGGCTCGGCTTGGGCCAAGGGCATCAGAGAACGCATGCGACGCAACTTCGGTGAAGAACGCCGAGAGCTCCATTCGACGCACTCCCTGCAGGGCAAGCTCGCAGTTTACATAGTGTTTGCGTTCTCGCTGTTCTGGATCATCATGTCGTGGGACCTCTCGATGTCCCTCGATCCGCATTTCCAGAGCACGCTGTATGGCTACTGGTTCTTCATGGGCGCGTGGGTTGGGGCGATCGCGGCGTGGACGCTCATCACCATGGCATGGCGCGCACATCTTGGCCGTCAGGACATGATTACCGATGTCCATTTTCATGACCTCGGCAAGCTATGCTTCGCGTTTACTGCATTCTGGGGATACCTCACATTTGGTCAGTACCTGGTCATCTGGTACGGTAACCTCGGTGAAGAAACGCACTGGGCTCGGCTTCGCCTGATCGCTCCGTGGAGTTGGGTCACCGTCGCCGTGGTGTTCCTGATGTTCGTTCTCCCATTCTTCGGACTGCTGTCACGTGCAGCGAAAGTGTACCTCCCGACGATGGCGTTCTTCGCCTTCTGTCTCGTTCTGGGCCTCTACCTGCACCGTTACGACGAGATCTATCCGTCCATCTATGGTGTAAGACCAGATCGGACGCTGCCGTTCGGGATGTGGGAAGTTGTAATTACGGCCGGCTTCCTGGGAATCTGGGGACTTTGCTACATCGGCTTCATGGATGCATTCCCACGCATGCGGGTGGTGTTGATGACATCTCCGTATCGCGACGAGGTCCAGGTTCCCGTGAATGCGAAGACGATGGAGCCGCTGCCGGCGCACGAGTAGCAGAGGCGAACCAACGAGTTTGTGGCCATAGCCATGGTTTGCTGGGTGGTGGTCGCCGGTTAAATTCCGTGGTTCGCCGCGCCGGGAACAGCGCGGCGGCGCTCGGGGGCTTCGTTCAACGGTAGGACATCGCCTTTGCAAGGCGAGAATAAGGGTTCGATTCCCTTAGCCTCCATAAATAGGCGCGGATAACTCCGCGCCTATTTTTTCGCCGGTGTCTCCTGGTGTGACAGCAACCCGGGCCAATCCTTCGCGGAAGTTCTCGTGACCGCGGCCGTTACGCTGCGGGATGCGGTGGCGATTCTATCGTGCAGTCGCGCGAATAGCAACGCCAGCGAAGCGTCAAACGGCGATTCATCGACGACGCGCGAGAAGTCCATCGGCCCTCGTGGCTCATATACGAGTTCGCTTGCCACCAGCGCCGTGCGCTCCGCCGCAACGGTCGTTACTTCCCGCGCGACACGGTGCGCGAGCAACTGGGCGTCCCGCAGCTCGCCAACACTGTCCTGGAATCGTGCCAGGTCGGTGACGACACCGGGTTCGACAGAAAACTCGGGATGAATTGCCTCAAGTACATACCGTGTGCGCTTTGCCGCGATACGCGCTTTGTGCAACCGCCCGGCATCATCGGCTGATCGGATACGCGAAAGTGTTGCCGCAAGTATGGTGGCCTGCATCTCCAGGGCTTTCGCAGTGGCGCGCCTCATCGAAACCGGAGGTTTCTCTGAATCCACATTGTGGCGCTCCACGTACTGCAATAGCTGCCTGCGGATATCGCGCTTCGTTTGAGCGTAGCTACGGTCCAGGATCCTCCCGAACTTGCGCCAGGCGACCTTTCTATCCCGCTTCAGGCTTACAATCACCCACTTCGCAGCCTGGAGACGGCCTTCGCCGAGTGCGATCGTTTCCGCGCGCAGCCAAGCCAGTTGAACATCGAGATCGCGTAGTTGCGTTGTTGCGCGGGAAATACGGCGGAGCGACCGAGTCGTTCCGGGGCGAACTGTATCGTCAAGAGACGTGCGATACGTACGAAGCCACGAGCGCAACCGTCGCAATTCAACCCGGAAATCGTGAATTGATTCCGGGTTCTTCTTTCGAATCAAGTCGTGTGTGTCGGCGACAGCATCCAGGATGCGCAGAGCCACGACGCGGGTCGCGCGTTGTGCGGAGTCACTGTCTGGATCCCAGTCGAGTTGGTGTTTCATGGAGAGCGCATTGCGCTGATTGAATGATACGGAATTCTGTGCCTTCCTGCCGCCGTAACGCGAACTCTGTTCTGGACGCCTCCCGTGAACAATTGGTTCTGCAGTCGTCCGATAGTCGCCCTATTGCGAAAATTCGGTCAATCGCGTATCTCCGGGAATGGCTACCAGCGTCAAAATGTCCAATCAGACTTCCTGCTCGGTTATACTCATCACCACGGTCCTCCTCGGCGTGGCCGGGATCGCCCTCATCTCCGCCCCCGTCGAAATAGCGGGTGCGCTCGGCATCCCGGAACCCGCGGGGATGGCGATCCTGATCCAGCTCTACGGGGCCGCGCTTTTTGGTCTCGGCACGACCGGGTGGACGGTCAAAGACTCCATAATCGGGGGCGTGTTCGGAAGATCGTATGTGGTCGGCAACGCCGCTCACGCATTTGTGGGGGCTTTGATACTCATCAGACCAGCGCTGGCCGGGGCAACACCGGCATTTTGGCTACTCACCGTTGTGTACTGGCTTCTCGCAATCGCCTTCGGCTATTTAATGTTCATTGCAGCGCCAGGCGCGAAAAAAGCGTCGTAGCGCTTGTAATGGGATTTGAAGGTCGCGACGGATACCGCCTTATTGGAGCCGATCTGAATTGGCCAAGAGACAACAGAACCCGCGGAAGCCAAAGCAGAAGAGCGATAACATCGTAATTCTGTACTCGATTATTTTTTGCATCGTCCTGGTCGTTTACATGCGCTACATCATGTGAGGTAACGATTCGGTGAATCGGACCACTCAATTGAGAACGCAATGTTAGTAGAAAACCAACCAGTTCCAGCAATCGGCGCTGCCGCACCTGACTTCACGCTTCCTTCGACGTCCGGCGAGAAGGTGACGCTAACCGACTATCGCGGCAAGCATGCGGTACTTTTAGCTTTCTTTCCTCTCGCTTTCACGAGCACCTGCACCACGGAGCTCTGCGATTTCTCGAACGACTACGACGCCTTCTCGAAGTCGGGCGTGGTCGTGCTTCCAATCTCCGTCGATTCGGTTCCGACGCTCAAGGAATTCAAGGCGAAATACAACATGAAGACCGCTCTATTGTCCGACTTCAAGCGCGAGGTTGCTCCGGCGTACGGCGTCATGTGGGAAGATGCGTTTTTTGCAAACCGCGCGTACTTCCTGATTGATAAAGCCGCTATCATACGCTGGGAACACGTCGAGGCGACTCCCAGTGGGAAGCGCAGCAACGCAGAGATTCTGGAAGAGATCGCAAAGCTGTAGCCGGGCATCGTTCCGCCGCGTCTACAGTCGCTGCTCCGGTTCCTAGCTGCGCATCATGAAGANTCTTACTTTCACCGGACCTGTTGCNTTCAGGAGCAGCGCTGGGANCCAGGGGAGAAGTCGTAGCTGAATTGGGCTCAGAATCTTCGGNAATGTCGCCTTGACNTCGTCNCGNGCTANATCCCAGNCCGCNTGCACACCGCTTTCCTGCCGCTTCAGCGCTTCCGCCGAGTTGAAATCGTCCGGCAACGCGAACAAGTCCTCCGCGAGGGATTGCCAGATCGGAGCGATGCGCGCCACATACGCCGTATCCGCCTTTGACAGCGCTTCCGTCTGGTCCCGCGTGAGCAATAGTGAATCCGACTCCTGAAGTATGTTCGCGTACGGATCAGGAACATTGCGTGAGTATCGCCGCACCAGCTCTTTCACCGAAAGCTTTGGTCCCTTCCGACCGCCGCGCCCGGGACCGATCCAGCGGTTGAGCTGTTGCTGCTGGATCGTGCGCCCCAGCGTCAGCGATATATCCAGAGTTACGCGAAACGGTGCTCGCAGCAGGGTGTTGCTGGGTTGGGTATTCCCGAAGCGCGGATTGATCGCGTATTTGAATCGATCGGTCGCAGCATCGAAACCAACCGGGCGGTACAGGATTGGATCGGGGTACGCTGAAGTTCCCCAGCCGTGGAGATTGTTCGCGCCATGGAGCAGTTGATCAAGGCCGCCGAGTGGATTCGATAGCGCCAGCGAGATGGTTCCGTACTGTCCAGTGACTGGCATCCTCCTACCGTACTTAATCTGCGCATTCAGGGCAGTCGTCCATGGCCCCTCGCAGCTGTTCCGCTGCGCAGCGGAACCGAATTGGCTAGTCAGGCAATTACGAACGCTCTTTGACGACGTCGCGAGAAGGGTCTGAGTCGCACTGGCGAGCGACGCATCCGACATTGTTGCCGGATCGAAGATGAAAGCGCGGTCGTTGGCGAACCCGTCTCCATTCACGTCTCCCCCGACCATCGGCGTGAACGGAAGTCCAGATTGAAGTCGGCCGAAAAAAGTCAGCGCAACACCCTTGAATGCATAACCGCCCTGCAACAGCAATTGATGTCTGATATCGAGATTGCCTCTCGCCCAATCGCGATCGACTGGACTTCCGAAAGTCGATCCATCGAAGCCGCTCTCTCGCGATCGGGTGTCGGCAAGCGTGTAATGGAATCCGATAAACCAGTTGCTGACGTGTTCAAGTATCGGGGACGCAGAGATCGTTACCTGGCCACTGTGCGACGTCAAGGTTGAAACGTTCTCGATGACGTGCCCAAATAATTGCGAGTTCCGTGCGTCCACGGTCGATATGGCACCGCTGGACGCAACGATGCTACCCGGATCCACAAAAACCGGCCGATCCTCGTCGGTCAACGTGAAGCGGGGCGTATTGCTGAAGTTGACGTCAACCCGACCGGGTTGATTCAAATTGAGCGAGTAAAGTCCCTCGATCGCGTAGGTCAGGAAGTTTCGGAACTGCGATGAGTAGCTGAGGTTTGCTCGCCACGACCTCGGTGCGGTGTACGCAGGCGAGAAAAGCTGCACCGAGGGTGCAGCGTCTGTGAACGCCGGCGTTTGTCCACTGACGCATTGCGTGGGAATCAGGTTCGGATCGGACATGTACGCACTCCAGTCTGGAATTGGCGTCGCGGAGCCGACACACGATATCGTCTGAAGCCCGCCTGGCAGACCAGTCGCAATTGACGCATTGCTCAGCAGATTCGCGGGGAGAATATTCCGAAACTCTCCTATTCCACCGCGAATGTAACTGGCGGGCTCGAAGTGGAAGCTACCGAGCTGGTTGAAGGTGACGCCACCACCTGTCTGTCGAATCCACGTGAAGCCGATTCTGGGGCTGAAATGGACCGTGTTTGGAGCATCGTTGGTGCGCAACCCGAATGTTGATTCGACTTCGGGATTCGCCATGGGCGTCGATGTGTAGCGGTTGGCCTCGAATCGCCCTCCGTAAAGCACTTGAAGGTTTGGTGATACACGCCAGAGATCACCGACCGCTGCAAAGCCATTCCAGGCCGTTCCGTTGAGGCTTGGCGAGTTCAAAGATCGTGAAAAACCGGATGGCTGGTTCGCTGCCAGGTCGCCGAGCGAGTTGAACGAGAAACTGCCAAGCGAGTTGGAACTGACATCCTGGCGCACACCGTCAAATCGCGAATCTGCGTTGACTTTGATGAGATGCGAATTGCGACCGTGCAGGTAGAACTGCGTTTCGCTGGTAGTTTCCCAGGTCCACTTGCTGGTGGTGCTGAGCAGCGAACTGTTTCCGCCGAAGTTGAGCGAAGTAAGACCTCCGGTCCCATCGGGGAAAGACGACCCGACGAGAACTGTTCCACCTGGTAGTGCGAGGAAGGGATCGGAGTTGTCGCGGGAATAGCTGAACGCACTGCGTTCTTCGTTCAGGAAGTCTTCATGCACAAACGTTGAGAACAGCGCCTGCAGCGTACCCATCACCTCCGAGCTCGAACCCGAGTACGCCGCCGTTGCTGTCGGCGTGATGCTCAGTGCATTGTTATCCGAAACCTTGCCGTAAGCGAGCACACCCCACGTCGTCTTCGCGGGTTTGAAGGTGGTCCAATCGTATGGTGCGTGGTCGAACCGCCCTATGAAAGACGCGTTTTGTGAGATCTGAGAGGAGGGAACTGCCCGTGTGCGGATTGGGATTCCTGAAGCCGAGAGGATGTTGAACAACCTTGCCGCGGAGTCCGCGGAAACACCGGCATGCTGAAGCAGGTCAGGTGCCGCGTCGGATAGGGATACCGCATCCGAAACCCGTCGGCCGACATGCATGCCGTAGTTGTACATGTACTTGTCGTCATCTACTGCGCCGTTGCCACCGAAGTCTGCGTTCACATTGGTATAACGCTGACCCAGGCGCGCAGAAATCGGGTCGGTGTATTGCAGCGCGGGGAGATCGATCGTGACGTCGCCCTCACGTGATGAAAAGAGATTGCCCTGAGAGAGTTCGACGTTTTCGTTGAGGCCCCCAAACCAACCGCGCGCAGGGTCAAAGGTCGAACTGCTGACCCGAATGCTCTTTTTCGCTGCGCGCGGGACGTCAGCGCCACCAAACGCCAAGCCGTTCAGGGTCGTAGAGTTCTGATCCGACCCCAGCCCGCCAACAGACAGACCTCCGGGCGTTGTCGCAACGCCCGGGATTGTTGCGCCTATCGCGGCAAGATTGCCTTGCTGGTCTGGTGATACTGATGCTGCCACACCCCCAGCGAGCTGCTCTGAGGCGCCGGCCTCCGTTCCAAACGGAAAGTCCTGCCGGTCCGGTGTTTCCTTCTTACCCGTCACCTTGACGGCAGCAAGCTGCTGCACACCAGCCCGCGCGAGTTTCGCGTCAACCGTGAAAACGGAATCCGGGCCCGTGCGCGTTACCCGCTTGCGAAAGGCCTCGTAACCGACGGCGGAGATGTGAACGAGGTAATCCCCGGAACCGTCGACGAACGCCATCGTATAGTGGCCCGAACTGTCCGCCTTCGTCGCCCGTGAATCGCGCGTCGGCGCCATCGTAATGATGATGTCAGCATCGGGAATCGCCTTGCCGCTGTCGGTAGTGACAGTGCCACGGATCGTATCGACATGCGCCTGCGCGTGAGCGTTGGTCGCCGTGGTTGACACGGCGACCAACGCGGTGATTGCGATGATCCCCCGGCGTAGCGGTGTCATTCGCTAATGGTTCAATGGATAGTGGCGAACGTGAAAGGCTGCTGCAGTAGTTGCTTCACCTTCCTCCCTCCAACTTCAGCCGGAGCGAAGCGCATCTCTGGTAGTGCCTTCAGTACGGCGGCCTTGAAGAGATCGTTGGTGGACCTGGTGATCTTGATCGGTGCGGACGGATCCAGGCGACCCGTTGTATCTACCGTGAACTCAACGTCCACTTCTCCCCCAATGCCGGCACTGCGCAGGGTCGGCGGATAAACTGGCGCACGCGAGAGCGTGACAGCAGGCTTCTCCACCTGATACGCGAAGTATGTCACATGTGGATTCGGGTATGTCCCAGGCACGACATCCTGGGCGCGTGCCGTTGCAGCGTTCAACTCGGCGCGACGCTTCATGAGTTCCACTNGCGCAACCTCGANCGCGGNTTGTGCCTTTTGGACGGCGGCGCTCCTCGCCGCCCGCTCACGCTCGATAACTCGTATGCTGTCGCGCTGACGCGCGGTCAACGTATCGGTTTTCGTGCGCTCCTGTGGAATCGTATCCAGAACCACGCGATTCACTCGACGCACCGAACCGGGTGTACCAATGGCTGCAGGGACCGGAGTGAAACCTGTCTGCACCTGTGCCACCGGCACCGGCGAAGCAAAGGCGACTGTCACAGCCGCGACCGCGGCCAGTCCACCGCCGACCGCAGCTCTATATCCCGGCGTGCGCTTGCGTGTCATCGCGACGAGCCGTTGCTCCAACTCGGATGGCAGTCTTAGCAGTCCAACCATGGGTACAGCGAGCGGTCCCGTGCTGCGACCGCGCGCGGCGACTTCCAGCAGGACGTAACCATACTCCCTTGCGCCCGGGAATCGTTTGAGCACGCGCGCATCACAGTCGAGCTCAATTGCACGACGGAGCCGCGCCGCGCACACCCACAGTCCGATATTCCACGGCATCAACACGATCGCCGCAATCGCCAGCGCCAGACGCTCCGGATCATGCGCGTCGATGTGCTCGCCTTCATGTGCCAGGATCAACCTGCGATGCTCCGGCTCCATCCGTGTTGCCCACGCCGGCACTACTATACGATGTGACAGAAAACCAAGCACCGCCGGCCCAGTGCTCGGCGACACATCGACGTCGATACCGTCGAGCGTGACCCTGTCCCACGATTGCCTCGCCGCGCGCCAGTGAATTATGCCGAGCGCAAGCCAAAGCACCAACGCCAGAGACAGGCCCAGCCAGACGCACAACACAATTGTCGTTGCGCGCTGTCCCCATCCCGACCAGGCTGATAGCGTCGCGGACGCGTGAATCCACGTCGTACCAATCGATTCGACAATCCCGTGCCACAACGTCGATGGCGCACCGGGCTTTCCCCCGAGCGAGATCACCATGGGTGACAGCGACATCGGAAGCCCGCTCGTCGCATCGACCCGCGCAGCGCTTCGATCAGCGACGGTGTGCCAGGTGATCGCAGCCGCAGGCGCGACCAGCGCGAGTGCAATCGCGACCGTCCATACGTGCCGCGCGCCGACACGACCTTGCGAGCCCCACTCGATAGCGGCCGCCGCGCCTGCAATCAGCAGTGTGAAAAGCACGACGTATGCAAAAAGGATCGGAGTCATTTCGAACCCTCCTCAAGCCGTTCGTCCAACAGCGAGCGCAGTCGACGCAACGTCGCGTCGTCCAGCCCACGATCCGAGACCATCTGAGTCAGGAGCTCTTCGGGCGATCCGCTAAAGAACTGACCAAGTACCCGGTCGATCGCGCTTGAACTTGCTTCATCGCGGTCGATCAATGCGCCATACCGATGCGCACGACCTTCCGCTTGCCGCGCTACGTGCCCTTTTTCTTCGAGCAGTCGGAGGATGGTAAGAATCGTGGTGTACGCGGCCCCATCGTCCAGCGCGTCCCGAACTTCTGCTACCGTGCTNGGCCCCCGCTCCCACAGAACCGTCATCAACTCCACTTCTCTCGGCGTCAATCGCTGCATGAGNATCCCCCGACAGAGTTTATAATACTAANCNCATAGTACTATANCTATAATTGTTCGTCAAGAGGCGGAACTTCCATGACCTCTACCGGCGCTGCCAAGGGCTCCTCCGCCTAACGTAGCACAAAAGAGAAACCTTGCTGGACGAGCTGGCGGCNGGTTCCGCAGGCCCTGATCCGCACGTCACCGTTTTCGAATGGCTCAACACGCGTCCCCCATTCGCGGGTCACGTCGCCGTTTTCGGAACATGGGATGAGTTCGCCGAATCCTTAATCGCAAGCGAAGCCATCTGCCGATCTGGGCCGCTTTTGACGCCCCGCCAACGGCAAACCCGGCGAGCGCCCGCGATTCGTTGCTGGCACATCTGTACGCAACCACAACGCGCCTTCTGCATGACCTGGCGTACGATGACAATTCTGCTGTTCCGGAAGCTGCGGCTCCGCTACCGGTTCGCACGAAGTAGTACCGCATCACTGTGTATGAATAATTATGCGGCATTTTGAAACGTCGTGTCGAATGAGCGTCACTTCAGCTAAGATTAAGCATCTCACGAGATTTTCAGGTTTCGATTCACCTCAGCCGCTTCCCGTATGACAGCCGTCGCCAGTAGTTCCGAATCCAAGCCCAGAACGTCCGCCGATTTCATCGCAATCGAAGACGAGTGGGGCGCGCCCAATTATCATCCGCTCGACATCGTTGTCGAACGCGCCTCAGGTTCCTGGGTGTATGATGTGGATGGAAAGCGCTATCTGGATTGCCTGAGCGCCTACTCCGCACTCAATCAGGGACACTGCCATCCGCGCATCATGGCGACGATGGCCGAGCAGATGCACCGCGTCACGCTAACGTCGCGTGCATTCCGCAACGAGCAGCTTCCATTGTTCTGCGAGGAAGTTGCCGCACTCTGCGGAATGGAATCTGTGCTTCCAATGAACACTGGAGCGGAGGCCGTTGAAACTGCCATCAAGGCGGCGAGACGCTGGGGATATGAAAGGAAGGGAATCCCTGATGGACTCGCAGAGATCGTAGTTTTCGAAAACAACTTCCATGGACGCACGACGACGATCGTCGGATTCTCATCGGAGCCGTCGTACCGCGCCGGCTTCGGCCCGTTCACTCCCGGCTTCAAGTTGATACCGTACGGCGACATCAATGCACTCCGCGCTGCAATCACGCCGAACACCTGCGCCGTATTGATGGAGCCGATCCAGTGTGAGGCGGGAATCCTGATTCCGCCTGACGGTTACCTCCGCGCGACGTCGGAACTCTGCCGCAGCAACAACGTGCTGTTCATGGCGGACGAAATCCAGACGGGCCTCGGTCGCACCGGCCTCATGTTCGCCTGCGATCATGAGGACGTGAAGCCGGACGTCTACATACTGGGCAAGGCACTCGCCGGCGGCTTCTATCCCGTCTCTGCGGTGGTGTCGAGCCACGACGTACTCGACGTCTTCCGCCCGGGTACCCACGGCAGCACCTTCGGTGGCAATCCACTCGGCTGCGCCGTCGCTCGCACCGCCATTCAAGTACTTACAGACGAGAAGCTTGTCGAACGCTCAGCTGAGCTGGGCGCCTGGTTCCAGTCGCAGGTCGCTGCGATTCGCCATCCAGACATCAAGTCGGTGCGCGGTCGCGGGCTCCTGGTCGGCATTGAGCTGCACGTGCCAGCGCGTTCGTACTGCGAAGCACTCATGCAGCTCGGAATGTTGTGCAAGGAAACCCACGATCACGTGATCCGCCTGGCGCCGCCGCTCGTGACGTCGCGCGAGGATCTGGAGTGGGCGCTGGTGCAGCTTCGGACGGTATTCGCTTCGAAGTAGGCCGCGCTACGATGTGTAGATGACAAGACAGCCCCGGCCAAGGTCGGGGCTGTCTTGCAATGGTGCTCTCGGCGCGCTATTTGTGATCGACGGGCACTGATTTTTGCTGCATTTTCTCACTCGAAGCGTTGCCCTCGACCTGCGTTGCGGGAGTCCCGCCGTTCTTGCCGATAGCGATCTTCCGCGGCTGCGGCAATGCCGACTTTGGCACATGTACGTCCAGCACGCCGTCTGCGAAGTTGGCCGTTATCGCCGAATCATCGACACCTTTGGGTAGCCGGAAGGATCGTGTGAACGANCCGTAACTGCGTTCGACGAGATGATACTCGGTACCGTCGCCTTCCTTGCGCTCTGCCAATTTATGACCGCGAACNGTCAGCATTCCGTTATCGGCCGTTACCTCGACATCCTCGGCCTTCACGCCGGGAATTTCAATTGACATGGCGATNTCGCGGTCGTTCTCGGTTACNTCAACCGGGGGCGCCCACGCGGCGCCCGGCGTCGTGCGATTCACCGTTTCGTCGAATAGTCGATTCATCTCCCTGCGTAGGCCAAATACCGGAAGCGGTGAGAGAGAAGTTTCGAATAACATTCTTGCAAACCTCCATTCAAGTGTACTGGTCGGGACCTGCGTGATAGCCACAGTTTTCGCAATGACCTTGCCAGAGGATTCCNGCCACTATGGCTTACTCGCGTCGANGCGTCGGTCACTTCGGCACGGTCGCATGAAATTCTGGCACCTGGCGATTCAGCGAGATCCAAACGCGAACTAGTTACATCATTNTCACGGACTGAGTTCGCGCGAGCCCGTTNGACACTTGCGGCGTATATGATACGGTGCTCGAACGGTCGTTCGAGTCCTGATCCNGGTCATTGTGGGAGATGAGCGAGAGCGACGCCAATGCGTTACCAAATGATCGGTCATCCTGTCCTATGCTTGACCCGAGCCGAAGACGTCAGCCCAGGAAGTGACCTTGTCATGAAAGCACGCCCAAACTCAAGCACAGCAACTCTGTCCGACGATATCGATTCCGCCACGCTCATTGCAGCGCTTGCTGACATCGCGGTCAGGCTCACCGACGCTCGCCCGACCGAGCTGGTCGTCCAGGATGTACTGGAGCGCGCCCACCTGACGGTTGGTGCGAGTGAGCTCTCCGTCTGGCTCGACGTGTCGGGTGTGCTCACGCGGATATGGGGTGCGGGGCCGGACGAGGCCTCCGTGGAGGAATTGGGCGCAGCATTGGCTGGCGCCACACACGACACCGTCGCGCGCGAGATGTTGTTCGGGCCTCGCCGGGTCGGAGTTCTCCTCGCGCGCTTTCAAGCTGATGTGGGCGAACCGGTGGAGCGCTTCCTGGAAGCGCTGGCTGCGCTGTTGGCCGCTTTCGTGGCCAATTCTGAACGGAGCCGCCGGCTCGAGAGTGACCTGCAGATTCGCATGCGGGAGGTGCAGGAGCAGAAACGGTTCACCGAAACGGTACTCGATCTGTTGCCACTCGGCCTCTATGTCATTGATCGCGATTACCGGATCACCGTATGGAATCGGAAGCGCGAGACCGGTATGCAAGGCGTGTCGCGTGAAGAAGCGATCGGAAAGACNATATTCGAGATATTGCACCGTCAGCCTGCCGACGTGGTGCGCCGNGAGTTCGATGAAGTATTCGCCACCGGGAAGACGCAGCAGTTTCAGACNGAATCCAGCGCTAGTGGTTCACTGCGAACNTACAGACTGTCCAAGATACCGATTCGCGATCCGCGCGGGGAAGTAACTCACATCATTACAATCGGCGAGGACATCACCGATTGGGTCGAAGCGCGCGAGCTGGTTGCGCAAAGCGAGAAGCTTGCTGCCATCGGCCGTCTTGCAGCGGGAATAATGCACGAGATAAACAATCCGCTTGCAACCATCGCAGCTTGCGCAGAGACGATGGCGCTCGACACCAAGTCGGTTGAAGGTGAGCCCGAGTACCTGAAGATTATCGAGAGCGAAGTTCAGCGCTGCAAGCGCATCATCGACGGACTGCTGGATTTCAGCAGACCGCGCGCGCAGGAGCGCGTCTCGCTTCAAGTGAATACCGTCGTGGAGCGGGCGCTGTTTCTGCTCAAACACCATGCGCGTTTCAAGCAGCTCACTGTGCAGGCGGAACTGGGGACGGAGCTCAGGAGCGTTCACGCCAGTTCGGAGCAATTGATACAGGTAATGATTGCGCTTCTCATGAACGCTGCAGATGCGATGCCGCAGTACGGACGTGTCCTTGTCCGAACGCGCCCGGCTCCCCGCGGTGCGAAGCACGTCGTCATAGAAGTGCAGGACGAGGGAACCGGCATGTCCCGCAACCAGATGGCAAGAATCTTCGAGCCGTTCTACACGACCAAGGAACCTGGCCGTGGCACGGGTCTCGGCCTGGCCATTTGTCACGGCATCGTTGCGGACCATGGTGGGCGCATCGAAGTCTCAAGCGAACCCGGTAAGGGGACGCGCTTTACAATTCTGCTCCCGGTGGAGGAAGCATGAGTTCCGAGAATGGAGCTCCGATTCGCCTTCTGATCGCAGAAGACGAAGAGCATCTTGGCGCGATCCTCGAGCACTTTCTGCGCGGCCGAGGATATACGGTGACGATGTGCCGGGACGGGCGCGCCGCTTTGACGGAGCTGCACGCCGTTCCATACGACGTCGCGTTGATCGATATCGTCATGCCACAGATGGACGGACTCGAAGTCCTTCGTCATCTGCAGAACGAGCCGGCTCCTCCGGAAGTGATCATCATCACCGGTAATGGGACGATCGATACGGCGATCACGGCTATCAAGCTTGGAGCGTACGATTACATCTCGAAGCCATATCGCATGGCGGAGATCGATGTAATGGTGCGTCGCGCGTGGGAGAAGCGGGAGCTTGGGAAGGCGAATGTGATGTTGCGTTCACGCTCGCACGTTCTACCATCTGCGATGACGAGTGGGAACGCGGTGATGGCGACCGTGCTGGAGACCGTTGCAGTGACCGCACCAACCGATGCGCCAATCATCATTCAGGGCGAGCGTGGCACTGGCAAGAGTCATCTCGCGCGCTACATCCACGCTTTGTCTGGAAGAGTGCGCGATTCACTCATCGAAATCAGGCGCTCTGCTGGCGAGTTGACGGATGCCGCGGCACTCGTGGGGCGCCAGGGAACTCCGTCGGGTGGCGCGATGCCAGCCGGTGCATTCCTTGCGGCCGATCGCGGGACGACTGTAATCGATGTCGATTCGCTGAGCGCCGGCGCTACGAGCATGGTGGGGGCGGTACTTGCAGAAAAGTCGTTCACTCGCGCTGGCGGGAGCGCACGCGTTCCGTTGACATCACGATTGATCCTCTGTATGGACGAGAGCTTGGGCGGCGATGCGTTTGCAAACGTTGACGGCGCGGTCAGGCTGAGTCTTCCACCATTAAGGCAACGACATGAGGACCTCGCCTCACTCGCTGGGGAGTTGCTGGGCAGTCAGGTGGGGCCGGTACACACGATCGCGCCCGAGGCGATCGAAGTGCTCGCATCGTACAGTTGGCCAGGGAACGTCCGGGAGTTGAGCGTTGTTCTCGCCCGTTGCGCGCTTCTCGCCATACGGGAAAACATATCGGCGGGCGACCTCAGGTTGCTGCTCGCAACCGGGGCAATTGGCGTGGAAGGTAGGGGTGCACCACTCTCCGACCTGGAAAAGCTGCATATTGAAGCCATGCTAGTACGATTTCATTGGCACCAGGGACGAGCCGCTGAGGCGCTGGGCATCTCGACGAAGACTCTGTATCGCAAGATGCGCGAGTTCGGATTTCAACGACCACGGAAGCGCAAACTTGCGCGGGTGCGGCCGGAGGGATGAAGATCCTCGTAATCGAAGACGACCCGACCGTTGGTCAGTTCGTCAAGCGAGGACTCGAGGAGCAGCGCTGGACAGTGGATCTCGTGGAGAATGGAAATGAGGGAGAGTCGCTCGCGTTGACGGGTGACTACGATCTCATAGTCCTCGACATGCGCCTGCCCGGGAAATCGGGAATTGAAGTGCTGCATGATCTTCGCGCGCGAAACTTTCAGCGACCGGTGCTCGTTCTCACAGCGCAGGACGCAGTTGACGCGAAGGTGCAGACTCTGCGGGCGGGTGCGGACGACTACGTAACCAAGCCATTTGCGTTCGAGGAGCTCCTCGCACGTGTGGAGGCGCTGGCACGTCGCCCCGCGGCGATGGCGGCGCCGCTGATGCAGGTCGCGGACCTCACCCTCGATGTCGATACGCGCGAGGTACGTCGAGGGAAGACGCTGATCGAACTGACGCCCAAGGAATACACGGTGCTCGAGTATCTCATGCGACACCACGGTCGCGTCATGAGTCGCACTTTGATCACGGAATATGCGTGGGGATACCACTTTGATCCCGGCACCAATATCGTGGATGTCGTGATCAACCACCTGCGCAAGAAGATTGACGCCGACCACGAGAAGAAGCTGATCTCGACCGTGCGCGGTGTTGGATACGTTGTCCGCGGATGATTCGAGCTCGACTCAAGCTGACGCTGCTCTTCACGGCCGCAATGATCGTGACGGGCACCGCGCTTGCAGTCGCTGTGTCTGCATCTCGAACCGCAGGGGCGTATAGCGCGATTGGGCGTGAGGCGCTCGCCGACGCGGACCTCGCAATGCGCATTATCGCGCAGTCAGCCCGGATGCACGAACCAACCGTGATCCGGGATTCAACCAATCTCGAGACGATTTCGCGGAACGTAGCTGAGCGGCTCGATGTAGTACCCGGATACGTTGTAATCGTCAGCCGCAAGGCGAACGTGGTGTACACCTCCGCCGATGCGGCTGATCTTCCGGACACGGATTGGGCAAGCCTGCAACGTGGAATCGCTGATCTGCCGAACGACGGGCCGGCCGGCGTAATCACGATTGGGGACGAGCGCGTGCTGTTCGTGGCGCATGCAATCACCGATACCACGATAGATATCTCGCGAGTGGTAGCGGGCGTGCGTGTGCGCGGGGCTCAGAATCTTCCGGCTGAGCTCGTCACAACGATCTTCGCTGTCATGCCAGTCGTCATCGCTCTTGCGTCGTGGGGCATGTGGCTCCTGCTTGGCGGTACTTTTCGACGCATAGAAGAGGTGCGTCGCGTCGTCGCCGATATCACGGACGGCCGAAGCCTGCATCGGCGGCTATCGGACGACGAAGCCAGTCCGGAGATCGCTGCGCTCATATTGACACTCAACTCCATGATTGCGCGGCTCGAGACATCGTTCGCCGCCCTGCGTCGATTTACCGCCGACGCGAGCCACGAGTTGAAGACGCCTCTTGCTGTTCTTCGCGCGGATGTAGAACGCGCAATGAGTTCGAACACGCGCAAGGATGACCGGCTCGTCGCGCTTGAGGAAGCACTGCATGAAACGACGCGCATGGCCGATCTGGTGGAGAGCCTTCTTACCCTCGCGCGCGCCGATGAAGGAAGGTTCGATCTCCATCTGGAACGCGTCGATCTTGCCGAACTGACGCTGGAAGTTTACGAAACTGCATTGATTCTTGGTGAGGCCGCGGGCGTCGCGGTGAACATGCCGTTCTCAGCTGAAGTATCCATCTCCGGAGATCGTACGCGGCTCAGGCAGCTGTTCCTGAATCTCGTAACAAACGCGATCAAGTACACGCCGGCCGGCGGACGTGTTGACATCGGGCTTGGTCGCCATCCTGACAACGTTACGTTTGCGGTTCGCGACACAGGCGCAGGCATTGCCGCGGCCGACGTGCCACATATTTTTGAAAGATTCTGGCGAGCGGATCGAGTGCGGTCGCGCACAGCAGAGCGCGGTGGCTTTGGACTTGGGCTTGCAATCAGTCAGTGGATCGCGCAGGCGCATGGCGGATCGCTCGCTGTACAATCACGACTTGGAAAGGGATCGTTATTCACTTTGACCCTTCCACTCGATGCCGCGGATCGCGGGACTGTTGACGATCTGGAAATACTGCCTGAATGAGCGTGAGCTGCTAACGGATATGCGATGGCTGGTTCGGCTCAGAAGTGGCAGGATCGGCGGAATCTTCGTTTTTTTTGCACAGACCGCTCAAGTTTTCCAATTAACGGAACTTTAATCTTCTGCCCATTCCTGCTTAATACTGCGGCAGTATTCTTCTTGCAGGTCATCCTGAGGAGCTTGCTGCCGCAATGTTCAACCAGCTAATCGAATCGAAGCGCAAGAAGAAACGTAGCCCGGGCACGACTGCGTTCAGCATCGGGCTGCACGCGGGGGTGATCGGTCTCGCCGTCTGGGCGACAGCTAATGCCGCCATCAAGAACGAGAAGCCCAAGGCTGAGAAGATCGAGTTCGTCCAGGTAAAGAAGGACGAGCCACCTCCGCCCAAGAAGGAGACGCCCCCACCGCCGAAGGACGTGACGGTCGCGCCGCCTCCGCCCAAGGGTTTCCAGGTCCTGCAAGCGCCTCCGATCGTGCCGGTGAAGATTCCGGACATCGATCTCTCCAAGAAAGTCACCAACGCCGCTGACTTCAGTGGAAAGGGCGTCGCAGGTGGTGTAGCCAATGGCGTCGTTGGCGGAACCGGGCCGGTCAATACGGACCAGACTTACTTCTCCTACCAGGTGGAGAAGCCTGCGGCCACGCGCTCAGGTTCGCCAACTTATCCAGAGACACTGCGCAGTGCAGGCATCGAAGGTGAAGTTGACGCCGAGTTCACGGTCGATACCACAGGTCGCGTAGATGAGAATGCGCCTATCAAGATTACAAAGGCCACCAATGATCTCTTCAAGGCCGCTGTGCTCAGCGCACTCCAGAAGATGCGCTTTTATCCAGCGGAAGTAGGCGGCCGGAAGGTCAAGCAGCTTGTGCAGCAGCCGTTCACGTTCACGATCACTCATTAACCGTCCCACCATTCCACGGAGTAACGTACAATGCATCTCTCGCTAATTGACCTTTGGGCCCAGATGGCTGGCTTCGCTCGCGGCATCGTTTATGTGCTCGCGATCATGTCGATCTGGACTCTGTCAATCTCGATCAAGAAATGGTGGGACCTCCGCTCGGCTCAGAAAGAGACGCGCAAGTTCGCCCCGGAGTTCTCGCAATTCCTCGAAGAAGACAATCTCGTTGAAGCCGCAAACCTGTCGCAGCGTTATAAGAAGTCGCACGTCGCTCGTGTTCTCGCCGGCGCACTTTCGGAGACCCGCGCACTCGTCCAGGATGGCTCTGTAACGATTGCTGACATCAACTCGGCAGAACGCGCAATCGAGCGCGAGATGTTGATGACGATCACCGACCTGAAGCGCGGACTCGGCGTTCTGGCGACAAGCGGCGCAACGGCACCGTTCGTCGGACTGCTCGGAACAACGATGGGTATCATCAACGCCTTCACCGGCATGGCGGTTTCTGGATCAGGCGGTCTTTCCGCAGTATCAGGCGGTATTTCCGAAGCTCTTATTACAACGGCTCTTGGTCTTCTCGTCGCAATTCCAGCGGTGTGGCTGTTCAACTACTTCCAGACGAAGGTCGACAATCTCACGGCTGAGATGACCTACACGTCCAAGGAAATGATTGATTACCTGATCAAGAACGTCTCGGGTGAGTTCGGCCGCAGCCGGTTCACGCGTGAGTTCAACACGACGGCAACCGCAGGCAACGCCCCGATTTCGAAGTAATGCGTGCTGCAGGGCGCGTACGTAATACGCGCCCTGCCACACGTTTCGCCGTAAGGCGCGCCACCACCGCGCCACACTTTTCGAGGATTCGCATCTATGTCAATGTCAACGTCGGGCGGAAACGAGGTTCGCGCTGAGCCGAACGTGACTCCGATGATCGACGTCATGCTGGTTCTGCTGATCATTTTCATGGTCATCATTCCATCGCTGGTGTCGGGCGTCAACGCCAGACCGCCGCTTGGTCAGAACCTGAAGCCACTCCCTGTGCAGGACCAGGATCAGGTCCTCGGTATAGACGAACAGGGTCAGTACTTCCTCAATCGCCAGGCCATCCCAAACAACACGCTTGGTACGGCGCTGAACAACATCTATACCACGCGCACCGTGGACAAGATTCTCTACGTCAAGGCTGACAAGGATCTGGCATATGGCCAGGTCATGAATGCGCTCGACGTAGCGGCTCACAATGGCGTTCACATGACAGCTCTCGTCACTGATCAGCAGCCGGGTACCAGGTCGAACATCGCGACCGATAATATCGATCCTGTCTCGAAGTCTGGAGGGAGCAACTAATGGCTATGTCTGCAGGAAGTAGCCGCGGCTTCACATCGGAACCGAACCTCACGCCAATGATCGACGTGCTGCTCGTGTTGCTCATCATCTTCATGGTGATTATCCCGCAGGGCCGAAAGGCTCTCGAGATTCAGTTGCCAGATCCGACTCCAACTCCAGTGGCAGCGCCAAGCTCGGATCAGATCGTGCTGGAAGTGCAGAAGGATGGCACGTATCTGATCAACAAGCAGCCAGTTCCACCCGGCCAGGCCGGTCTGGCGTCGATGCTGCACAAGACGTTCGACACGCGGCCCGACAAGATCATATTCGTAAAGGGCGATCCGGCGGTCAAGTATCAGCAGGTCATTGAGGCGATAGACATTGCGAGGGGTTCCATCGCCGGCGTGGTCATCGGTGTGACGCCAAAGGCTACGCAGTAAGCGTCGTTATGTATCGTCCGCCGGTTGGTATTCCGCGGCGGGAGCAAAAGCGCTGGCAAGGGTGGATCATATCCCTGCTGGCGCATTTGCTTTTGTTGCTTTTCATCTTTCTTCCTGCGCTGGACTCCGGGATTGATTATGGCCATCGGGATGGGGCGGGTGGGCCCGGCCCTGCGGGTGGCGGTGGTGGAGGAACGGGTCTCGGAGACAATGGCGCTCCGCGTGTCCAGTTTGTTCAGATAACTCCGCCGCCGAGCGCAACCACGATACAGCCGACCCAGGTTGTGCCGCCTCCGGTCCCCGTGCCACCCGTGACGCCGCCGGTTATGGTACCCAAGCCGGAGGTTCCTCCCAAACCATCGGTGCCCGCTGTGACGTCGCCTGTGCCCGCGCCAGTTGCAGGAAGCGGCGCAGGTACGGCCGGCACGGGAACAACGGGGGCAACCGGTGTAGGGGGCGCAGGACCGGGTACTGGTGGCGGAGTTGGTTCTGGCGAGGGGCGGGGGCACGGTAGCGCGGTCGGACCCGGCACGGGCGGTGGCGCGGCTAAGAACCACCCGCCAAGTCTCAGGCAGTTCATACTCCCGCCGCTGCCGACGCCGGCGAGCGTCAAGGGATTCACGCTGACGGCCTGGTTCGATGTTGATTCGACGGGGAAGGCGACGCTGCTGCGCTTCACGCCGACTCCCGACAGGAGCTACAACAACCGGGTGCGTGAGACGTTGCTGGCGGCTCGATTCCGTCCCGCCGTTCGCCCGGATGGCGTCGCGATCCGGGACACGATCGACATCCAGATGCTCTTCTGAGACTGGTGGTCGGAATCCACGATAGTTCCGGTCGAGTCACTTTAGACGACGGACTACTCTGTAATATAAAGTCCGCAGGTCGGTCTGCTACGCTGCCGCTGGGTGCGCGCGTCTAGCCTACGCCTCTGCTGGGCGCTACATTCACGCAAAATTTCCGTGCCGCACATCCAGCGTGCTGCACGCCGACCCGGACCCGGAGACCATGGGTGAGTGATACAACCAGCCATTCCGGCGACGGAACGGACACGGCCACCGTGCGGCCGAGTCTGAGGTCATCAGGGCGCAGGCGCCTGCCTTACCGCTACTCGGCAGCCCTGTGCATTCCATCCTGCGTGGTGCAGCGGGCTACACCTCGCGCCGATACACATAACCTTCCCGCTTCAGTCCTCCTCACCGACCGTTCATGACCGTTTCACAATCATCGCTCCTGTGGATCGTCCTTGGCTGCAGCGCTTTTGCTCTGCTATTCGCGATCTGGCTTTCAAGATGGGTTCTCTCGCGTAGTCGGGGGAACGCCGATATGCAAAAGATCTCGGATGCGATTCAGCAGGGTGCTGAAGCGTATCTCGCACGCCAGTACAAGACAATCGCAGTGCTCGCCCTCGTCGTCGCGATCCTGCTTGCCGTCGGATACGGCGTGCTGCGAACGAGCATCCCCACCGATCCGGTAAGCAGTTCCACGCTGCTTGCGCTGTATATCACGCTTTCATTCCTGCTCGGCGCGCTCAGCTCTGGCATCGCGGGCTACATGGGAATGTGGATTTCGATTCGCGCCAATATCCGCGTTGCGTCGGCGGCTACAACGTCGCTCAATGGCGCGTTGCAGACCGCGTTGCGATCCGGCGCGGTGTCCGGCCTCTTCACTGTTGCGATGAGCCTCGCAGGTGTTGGAGGCCTGTTCGCAGTAATCAACAACTTCGTACCGCCGGGTCTTGCGCCAGAGATCTGGGCGCAACGGATTCCATATCTGATAGTCGGTTATGGCTTCGGCGCGTCGTTCGTAGCGCTGTTCGCGCAACTCGGTGGCGGTATCTACACCAAGGCAGCCGACGTCGGTGCTGACCTCGTTGGGAAGGTCGAAGCCGGAATTCCAGAGGACGATCCGCGCAACCCAGCCGTGATCGCCGATCTCGTCGGAGATAACGTTGGAGACTGCGCCGGTCGCGGTGCCGACCTGTTCGAGAGTATCGCCGCTGAGAATATCGGCGCAATGATTCTGGGTGTGATCCTGTACGGCCAGTTTGGAATTGCAGGCATACTTTTCCCGCTCGTTATCGGCGGACTTGGTCTGCTCTGCTCGATTGTCGGTGTCATGTCAGTTCGGACCCGCGAGGATGCTGATCCGATGCAGGCACTCAACCGCGGCTATTACATAACCGCTGCACTTGTCACGATCGTCTTCTTCTTCGCGACACGCTGGTTGCTCAACCCGGCTTCGGCGCCTGACGCGTGGTGGCACTTCTTTCTGTGCGGTCTGATCGGCATTGCGACTTCAATCGCATTCGTGTTCATAACCCAGTACTACACTGAGTATCGTTATCGACCGGTTCTGGGAATCGCGGAGGCAAGTCAGACTGGGCCGGCGACTAACATCATCGCAGGGCTCGCGGTCGGAATGGAATCGACCGTGCTGCCTGTGTTCACGATCGCGATCGCAATCATCGCCAGCTATCACCTNGGCAAGGNCAGNGGTGTCGNGGANGCNGGNCTGTTTGGAACTGCAGTCGCGACGATGGGCATGCTCGGCACAGCCGGCTANATCCTNGCGATGGACGTTTTCGGACCGATCACCGACAANGCCGGCGGTATCGTCGAGATGTCGAAGCAGCCGGAAGAGATTCGCAACATCACCGATCGTCTCGATTCTGTCGGAAACACAACCAAGGCACTCACAAAGGGATACGCGATCGGTTCAGCTGCGCTCGCCGCGTTCCTGTTGTTCTCCGCTTACCTCGATGAGGTTCGCAACTATCGCGGTGCGCCGGTCCAGGTGAATCTCGCGCAACCCGAAGTATTTGTAGCTGGCCTGCTTGGTGCGATGCTCGTGTTCTGGTTCTCGTCTCTGGCACTTACTGCTGTTCGCAAGGCTGCGTCGTCGGTGATTACCGAAGTGCGGCGCCAGTTCCGCGAGCGGCCCGGCATCATGCTTGGAACGGAGAGCCCCGATTACGGTACTGCGGTCGATATCGTGACTGTCGGCGCGTTGAAGGCGATGATTGCGCCAGGTGCGCTCGTAGTACTGTTCCCGATTGCAGTCGGCCTCGTATTCAAGCGCTTCGGCGTTGGTGCTGAAGCTGTAGCGGCCTTCCTGATGGTTGGCACGATCGCGGGAATCCTGATGGCCGGCTTCCTGAACAATGGAGGCGGTGCGTGGGACAACGCCAAAAAGTACATCGAGACGGGTGCATATGGAGGCAAGCGGTCCGATGCGCACAAGGCTGCTGTGGTCGGTGACACAGTTGGTGATCCATTCAAGGATACTGCGGGTCCATCGCTGCACGTGCTGATCAAATTGTTGAGCACGATCACTCTGGTCCTCGCACCGTTGTTCATTTAAGTGCGGGGCCTCATGGCGCGGAAGTCCGTTTCGGACTTCGAGGAAGACGTCAGGTCGCACGGCGGGCTCAAGCGCACGTTGGGAAAGTGGCATCTGACGGCTCTCGGAGTCGGTGCCACGATCGGAGCGGGAATATTCGTTACGACCGGAACCGCGATTGTTGGTGATCCGCTGCGGCCCGGCGCTGGGCCCGCGATCATCTTCTCCTTCCTCCTGACGGCTATCGCATGTGGTTTCGCGGCGCTGTGTTACGCGGAGTTCGCGGCGATGGTGCCGATCTCGGGCTCAGCATACACGTACGCGTATGCTGCGCTTGGCGAGTTTATCGCATGGATCATCGGCTGGGATCTGATCATCGAGTATGCTGTCGGCAACATTGGCGTCGCGATCGGATGGTCTGGCTATTTCAGGGAGTTGATCGGCCACTTTGGATGGAGTCTTCCCTCCTGGCTAGCTACCGACTATCGATCGGCGCACGCGGCATTTGTTCAGGTCGGCACAGCGGGAAGCGTTGTGGATGTAACAACGCAGTACATCGCATCAGCCTGGGCGAGCGCTCCGCACCTGTTCGGTCTACCGTTGATCATCAATCTTCCTGCGGTGGCGGTGGTTGCGCTGATAACGGTAGTTCTTGTGATCGGCATCAAGGAATCCGCGGACGCGAACAACGCGATGGTGTTGCTGAAGGTTGGGATCATCCTGTTTTTCATAGCTGTGGGATTGTTCCTGATCCATCCGTTGAACTGGACCAACCCCACAACGGGTGGCTTTGCCCCGAACGGGATCGCGGGTGTCAGTGCGGCAGCGGCGATCATCTTCTTCAGTTACATCGGCTTTGATGCAGTATCCACGGCAGCTGAGGAAACGCGCAATCCCGGTAAGGACATGCCCTTCGGGATCATCATGAGTCTGGTCGTGACGACTGTGCTCTACATCGCGATTTCGTTTGTCATGACTGGCATGGCCCCGTGGCAGCAGTTGGGCACCGCGGAGCCGATGATTACCGCGCTTCGGTTTGCAGCTGGACCGCCGGCGCTGCTCAACGCGTCGCGATTCATTGTCTCGCTGGGTGCTGTGATTGCGATGGGGAGTGTGTTGCTCGTCTTCCAGCTTGGGCAGCCACGAATCTTCTTCTCGATGTCACGCGATGGATTGCTCCCGCCGGTACTTGCCAAGGTTCATCCACGTTTCAAGACGCCGTACGTCGGCACGATCCTGACGGGTATCTTCGTCGCCGTCTTTGCTGCGTTCGCGAACATCGCAGAGGTGGTTGACCTCACGAATATCGGTACCCTGTTTGCCTTCGTGCTGGTTTCGGCCGGGGTGATCGTGCTTCGTCGCACTGACCCGGATCGGCCGCGGCCATTCCGGGTGCCGTGGGTTCCGGTTACACCATTGATTTCAATTGCGGCCTGTTTGTATCTCATGACGCAGCTGCCAGCGATTACGTGGATTCGCTTCATCATCTGGCTCGCGGTTGGGTTGGTGCTTTACTTCACGTACGGATACGGTCATTCGACGCTGCGGCACCGGCGTGATCCGGTGGGTGGTAATGAGTAGCGCTCCGGCCGAGCGTAGCGCGACGCCTCGGCGCGGGCTGCGGAGCATATCGCTGACGCAGTGGATCGTAATCGCTGCGTTCATCGGTATCGGCATCGGGATATTCTTCCCGGCATTTGCAGTTCGACTGGATCCGCTGTCGCAGATATTCCTGCGCATGATCAAGTCGTTGATCGTGCCGCTCATCTTCAGCACGCTCGTCGTGGGTATAGCGGGTCACGGCGACGACATGTCCAAGGTCGGCCGACTCGCNCTGCGGTCGCTGGTCTATTTCGAGCTCGTGACGACGGGNGCATTGGTGATTGGCCTGGCTGCGGTCAACCTGATGAAACCCGGCGTGGGCGTTTCGCTGGGTGGCGCCACAGTGGCGGCTGGAAGTGAACTCGCAGCGCATCCTGTCACGTTTGCCGGTGTTCTGGAACATGCGGTGCCGCAGAGTTTCTTCGAAGCCGCGTATCACAACGAAGTTCTGCAGATTGTCTTCTTCGCCATAATTTTCGCTGTCGCGCTGACGCGCCAACGGGGCGAGAAGAAAGACTTGATGTTGAAGATCTGCGCGTCGTTGTCGGATTTGATGTTCAAGTTTACCGAGCTCGTAATGGCGTACGCTCCGATTGGCATCGGTGCGGCACTCGCTGTCACTGTCGGCCACAGCGGTATCGGTGTGCTGGTCGGACTCGGCAAACTGGTGGGGACGCTGTACGGCGCGCTGGCAGTATTTGCACTTGTAGTGTTGCTGCCGATCGCAGTGCTCAGTCGAATTCCGCTCAGGGCATTTCTCAAGGCAATTCGCCAGCCGGCGCTCATTGCCTTCTCGACTGCTTCGTCGGAGGCCGCGCTTCCCATCGCGATGGAGAACATGGAGGAGATGGGCGTTCCGGCTCGCATCGTCGCGTTCGTCATGCCGACCGGATACTCCTTCAACCTCGACGGTAGCGTGCTGTACCTCGCTGTAGCGTCAGTCTTTGCGGCACAGGCGGGCGGCATACACATGACGCTGGGTCAGCAGATCGTCATGATGTTGACGCTGATGTTGACGAGTAAGGGAGTAGCTGCTGTTCCGCGCGCCGCGCTCGTCATTCTGTCCGGTGCACTTACGATGTTTGGCTTGCCGTTGCAGGCAGTTGCCGTGATCCTTGGCGTCGATGCATTCATGGACATGGCGCGCACGACGGTCAACCTGGTGGGCAATTGCCTCGCCAGCGCCGTGATGGCACGGTGGGAAGGCGACATGCCCCCGTTCAACAAGGCTCCAGTCGAAGCGTAGGATTTGTCAGCACGGCCTTCTCACCATCGCGGTCTACTGCCCTTGCCGGGAGTAGGCCGCGTTGCTCTAGTTGGTCAGTATTATCTTGCCGATGTGAGGGCCTTCCATGCGCCTGTGCGCGTCTGCAGCGTGCGACATCGGAAAAGTGGAGTCGATGATTGGAATGATAGAGCCGCGCTCGAGCAGCGGCCACACGCGAAGCATCAGCTCCTGTGCGATCATCGACTTTTCCAGGGACGGCAGGCGACGCATGACCGATCCCGTTATCGTAAGTCGCTTCTGCATGACCGGTGCAAGATCTGCCATGACGCGACTGCCATTCATGTACGCGATGTTCACGAGGCGACCTTCAGTTGCGAGCGCGCGGAGATTGCGTTCGAAGTAGTCGCCACCAACCATGTCGAGGATTACATCGATTCCGCGTCCTGCGGTTCGTTCGAGCGCTACGGCTGAGAAATCTGTGGCCGTGTAGTCGATTGCCACTTCGGCGCCGAGTTTGAGGCACACGCCACACTTTTCGGGAGTCCCTGCAGTTGCGAACACCCGCGCTCCAATTGCGCGTGCCAGCTGAATCGCGATGACACCAATGCCACTGGTGCCGCCATGCACAAGAAATGTCTCGCCCGACGAGAGCCGGCAGCGCTGAAACACGTTGTACCAGATGGTAAAGAGCGCTTCTGGTAATGCGGCGGCCTGTACCATGGAAAAGCCATCGGGGATCGGCAAGCACTGGACCGACGGAGCGACGCATTCGGTCGCGTAGCCGCCGCCATCGACCAGAGCGCAGACCTCCTCGCCAACTTGCCAGATCATGGAGGCGCGCTCACCCGCGGCGGAAATGTAGCCGGCGACTTCAAGTCCGAGTATCGGCGATGCGGTGGCAGGCGGCGCGTACTTGCCTGCGCGCTGAAGCAGATCCGCGCGATTGATGCCAGCCGCTTCGACATGGATCCGAACCTCGTCCGGACCGATTGGAGGAACTGCACCATTGGTTAGATGCATTTCTTCCGGACCGCCCGGCCGCATTACTTCGACGTAGCGTGTCGAACCGGGTCCACTGAACGGGGAGCTCATGCTATCAACTCAGAGAGTGGCTGTCGCCATTCTGAGCGCCTGCTTGATGGCCCCGCGTGCGCCATCGACCTCTTCAGCATGCAGAGTAGCGCCGGGAACGGATGCACGGAGGCGGCGCTCCAACCGCTTACGGACCAGCGACCCCTTTTGCAGAAGGCCGCCGGCGAGTGCGAGATCAAATGCTGCACGATCATCGACGAACAGCTGGCGTGCCAGCGCCCGCACGTGCAGGGCGAGTTCCTCAACTGCCATGTCAACGATAGTGTTCGCGCGCACGTCGCCCTGCATTGCCATCGCAAGTACGGATGGGGCGAGCGCTGCGAGCGCTTCGCGATCCGCTGCGATAGCCCACGGAATAAGTTGCTCGACTTCATTTACCTGCGCGGCGGTCAGAATCGCGCCGGTCAGCGTCGTTTCCGGCTCGCGCCCGTCATGTGCGGCTGCTACAACGCTCAGCGCGCGTCGGCCGATCCACGCGCCGCTCCCCTCGTCGCCAAACGCTACTCCCCATCCACCGCACCGGCCAAGTACTCCGGATGGACTGCGGCCGTAGGCAATCGAACCCGTGCCGGCAATGAGCAATACTCCCGAACGATCGCCAAATGCATCGGCAAGCGCGACGCTCGCATCGGTCTCTACAACGACCTCATCCGCGATTTCGCGGTCTGAGAGCGCCTGCTGCAAAGCAATCTGTTCCGCTTCACGACCGGTTCCAGCGACACCTGCGTAAAGGACGCGCGGAAGCGCATCGCTCATTCCGGCACTTTCGAGCGCGGCGGCCACAAGCGCCGAAATGATATCGGCACAATACTCAGCGTTGCCTGGCGACATGGAAGCTCCCGTCCCGACTATCTCGGCGAGAGTTTCTCCCTGGGCATTCGCCACGATCGCACGTGTCTTGCTTCCGCCTGCGTCGATTCCAACAACTATCTCGGCATCACTCATTGTGCGTCGTCAACCTTAATCCGTGCGCTTCCATGGGGGAAGAGCGATGTGAATACTCCGACACTGACTGTAACAGTTGTGCCTATCAGAACGTACCAGGGCCACGCAATTGTTCCCATCGGCGCCAGAGCTGGCCACAGCGCAGAAAGTTGCTTGGCGAAAACTATGACACTCATGACCAGAATGCCTACACCCATCCCCGTAATTGCGTCTCGTTGTCGTGCGCGCGGCCAGATGATGCCGAGCGCAAACCCACCGAGCAGAGCCCCGTACGTGAATGAAGCGATCGCAAGCGCGACGATGACCACCGGCGTGCCCTGCTCACGGTAGAGCAGAGCAATCGACAGCAGCACTACCCCCCATGCAAGGCTCGCCAGCCTGGAAATGCGGAGCGTGCGCGCATCATTCGGATCACGTTTGGTGATCGGTAGATATATGTCGTGAATCGTTGCGGCGGCAAGTGAGTTGATCGCGCCAGAGTGCGCGCTCATGGTAGCGGCGAGAATCGCGGCGACCAGTAATCCCATCAGTCCAGTAGGCATTGCTGTGACGATGAACGTCGGAAATATCTTGTCGGGTGCATCAAAAGTCTGCCCGCCGAAGTACGCCCAGAGGCCTGCTCCGATCAGCAAAAAGAGCGCGAACTGAAAGAAAACCGCGAAACCGCTCCCGATCAGTGCGCGGCGCGCATCCTTGAGCGAGGCTGCTGTCATCAACCGCTGCACGATGACCTGGTCCGCGCCGTGCGATGCCATGGATAGGAACGCACCACCAAGCAAGCCCGCGAACAGTGTTTGCGGCCGGTCAAAGCCGGTGTAGAGATCAATCACCCGCAGTTTTCCGGCGGCGCCAGCGGAATGGATGATGGCCGGCCAACCCCCGATCACTCCATGCCCGATGATCACGACTGCTACTGCCGCACCTACGAGATAGACGCCGGTTTGAATTACATCCGTCCAAACGACCGCGCGAACTCCGCCAAAATACGTGTAGATCAATGTGAGCGCGCCGAGCACCAGTATTGCCGTTGGCATCACAACCGATACCGGAAGAACCGGCGACAGGATCAGCGCAATCGGGATCGCGGTTGCAAAAACACGAACGGAATCGGCGAATGCGCGCGTGAACATGAAGACGACGGACGCGAAACGCCGCGTCGCAACACCGAATCGCTGCTCAAGCAGCGCGTATGCGGTTACAAGGTTGCCGCCATAGTATCGCGGAAGCAATGTGTACGCGACCACAATGCGCCCGATGATGTAACCGGCCGCGATCTGAAGAAAGCCGAGGTCGCCGATGTACGCGAGACCGGGAATCGATATGACTGTGAGTGCGCTAGTCTCCGTCGCGACGATGGAGAACAACACTGCCCACCACGGTATCGTGTGATTCGCGACAAAATAATCACGCGCATTCTTCTGATTGCGTCCAAGATAGACGCCGAGGAAAGTCGTACCTGCGAGGTATGTAACAAGTACGATAAGATCGAGGGCGGTGAATGAGTTTTTCATCCACCGCCCTCGGTACTACGCAAAGTCGCGACTACGCCGAGAAGGATGAGCCGCAGCCGCAGCCGCCCGTGGCGTTCGGGTTCTTGAAGGTGAATCCCGATCCCTGCATCGATGTCACGTAGTCGATTGTCACGTTGTTCACGTACTGGGCAGAAAACGGATCCACGAATACGCGAAAGCCTTGCTGCATGAGTACGAGGTCATCCTCTGCAGACTTGTCCTCGATCAAAAGCGAGTACTTGAAGCCGCTGCAACCGCCCGGCTGAATGCTGACGCGAAGTCCGCCCTCTGCAGGCGAGACCTTTTCGGTTTCCATGAATTTCTGGATCTCGACCCCCGCCGCTGGCGTGAGAGTGAGATTGATCTCTGGTTGGCTGGATACGGCCATTTGGGTCACTCCTTTGTGAGGCTGAAATATAAGCGAAACTGGATTGTTTCCAGCGTGCCGCCCGAACCTTTTTCCGGGCCTGAATCCTGCGCCAATCGACACACCCGGATCGGTCCAGGGCGGAGCGCAGCCCAGCCTCGGGGAACCCGGCCGTAAAAAAGCGGTAAGACGCGGTGAATCCAGGGAAAGCACGTGGCAGGACTTCGCGTCCTTGGCGATTATACCATGTCCACAACTATCGGATACCAGGTCATGCCACAACTGCCGTCCAAATGTCTGCTCGTGCTGCTGGCCCTCACCGCGGGCTGTTCCGTTGTCTATCACCGCGTAGACGATCCAACGGGACTGGCTGAAGCCAACGTCAGGCCCGGCATCACCGTTTTACTGCGCGACAGCATCGACCTGATTCAGGGTAAGCGGTTGGCCCTCCTCAGCAACGATGCAAGCGTCGATGAGAAAGGCAAGCGCGATGTAGATCTGCTGCAGCATGACAAGCGAGCAACGAAGGCCGGCGCGAAGCTGGTGCTCCTCTTCTCCCCTGAGCATGGACTCGGTGCGTCACTCGATCAGACAGGGATCGGCTCATCGACCGACCAGAAGAGCGGACTCCCTGTGATATCTCTGTACGGATCGCAAACGGTGCCACCGCCCGACTCCTCGCTCCGAGCAGTTGACGTCCTGATTGTGGACCTTCAGGACGTTGGATCGCGCACATGGACCTACGAGGGAGCGATGGTCTATGCGATGCGCGCCGCGGCACGCGCGCACAAGCCGATTGTCATTCTCGATCGCCCGAATCCTCTTACCGGGGCGCTCGTAGAAGGTCCGATTCTGGACTCGGCGCTCTCGAACGCTGATGATCCCGCGCCGGGCCGTCCCGGTCTCGCGTGGGCACTGTATCCGATACCGCTGCGGCATGGCATGACGATGGCGGAGCTCGCGAGATTTTATAACGACCGCCTGAAGATCGGAGCCGACCTCCACGTGGTGCCAGCGGACCGCTGGACACGGGAAGTCTGGTTTGATCGTACGCACCTTCCGTTCGTGGCACCGTCGCCGAACCTTCGGTCGTTCAACGCCGTCATGCTGTATCCCGGTCTGGTAGCGTTCGAAGCGACCAATCTTTCGGTGGGACGCGGTACCACGAACGCGTTTGAGCGCATCGGCGCGCCGTGGATGGATGCGAAACGGGTGCTCGAGATTCTCAAGGACCACGGGATCGGCGGCGTCCGCTTCACGCCGCTTGACTTCACGCCAGCCGCGCCCGGCGACGGCAAGTACGCGGGTCAGGTCGTTCACGGCCTGGGAATCGAGGTTACGCAAAGAAGCGAGCTGCAGACCAGCCGTCTGACTGCGGGCCTCCTGTCAGCAATCCACAAGGCCTATCCTACGGAATTAACCGTAGATACGACGCGATTCGATCGTTTGTTCGGATCGCCTGATGCCAGACGCGCGATCATTGGCGGGGAAGATCCGGATGCTGTAGTCGACTCGCTCTACGGGCCGGCGTATGCGTTTCGTCGGAGCGTGGCCAGATATCTGCTCTACTAGACGGAGAGAGAGCTCAGACTGGAGCCGACCAATCTTCCCGGAGCATCGATGAAAAAACTGATAGCACTTGTAGGTCTTGCCGTTGCGGCAACTGCATGCGGACCAAGACAGGTTGAGGTAAAGACCGGTCCGCAGCCAGTGAGCGAGGTGACGCTCAAGGTGACGAACAATCTTACCCAAGCCGCCAACATCTACGTAGTAAATGGTGGGAACGACATATTTCTGAAACAAATCCCCGCCAACGACACCGAATCGATGAATGTTCCGGGCGTAGCGGCTGGCGCTACGGTCGGACTGAAGGCGACCCCGATCGATGGCTCACGGTCATACACTCGCAACAACGTCACACTGACGGGCCTGTACGTGTGGCAGATTCCGTAGCTGATCCCGCGGCAGCCTTCATACGGGGAAACACCTAGCCCGCCAGCGCCGCGGGGGCTAGCTTCAACGCCGATGAAGGCGCTCTGGGACGGAATAAAAGCTGGGTATCTTCGGGTTATTGAACCCGTCGCTGACTTTCTGGTCCGGCGACGGGTGAACCCGAATATCATCACGACGGTCGGGACGGTGTGCACGCTGACCGGGGCGGTAGTCTACGCCACGGGGCATATCATGACGGCCGGGTGGATCATCGCCCTCACAGCACTTTTCGACGTGCTGGACGGGACGGTGGCGCGCCGGACAGGCCAGTCCAGCGTCTTTGGCGCCTTTTACGACTCCACGCTGGACCGCGTCGCGGACGGGGGTGTGCTCGCCGGCCTGGCGGTTTTTTACGCGTCGTCCGCCATCTACCACAACGTTTACATGGTTGTGGTCTGCCTTCTCGGCATCATCGGCACGTTCCTTGTCTCGTACACTCGGGCTCGTGCCGCGGGTCTCGGTATCGATGCCAAGGTCGGGGTCATGCAGCGTCCGGAGCGAGTAGTGTTATTATCCGTACCACAGGCATTTTTCGGCCTCACACTGCATGGCTGGGTCTTAATGGCGATCATCGCCCTTCTGACAGTTACAGCATGGATCACCGCTGTCCAGCGCATCAGCTTTGTCTATCGTGCAACATCCAAGAAACCACTGGTGAATGTCTAACAGCTCCGTTCCACCCAAAATCGCGCCGGCTTCTGGTAAGCTCGGCATCCTCACGCCGGGCCTCGGTGCCGTGGCAACGACATTCATCGCTGGAGTCGAGAGCATCCGTCGAGGGCTGGCAAAGCCTATCGGATCGATAACGCAGACAGCGACCATCCGACTCGGCAAGCGAACAGAAAACCGCGCTCCGCTGATCAAGGATTTCGTGCCGCTGGCCAAGCTCGAAGATCTCGTATTTGGTGCGTGGGATCCTATCCCCGACGACGCACTTACCGCAGTTCGCAAGGCTGGCGTTCTGGAAGAGAAGGACGTCGCTCCGATTGCCGACTTCCTCGCGTCTATCAAGCCGATGCCGGCTGTGTTCGACAACCATTACGTCACGCGGATTCACGGCACCAACGTAAAGACCGGCAAGACAAAGAGAGATCTCGCAGAGCAGCTTCGTCAGGACATTCGCGATTTCAAGGCGAAGAACAAACTTGATCGCGTAGTTATAGTGTGGTGCGCGTCGACCGAAATCTTCATCAGACCGGGCCCGCAGCACGCAACCATCGAGCAGTTCGAGCGTGCCATGGACAACAACGACGAGGCAATTGCTCCGTCGATGCTGTACGCGTACGCGGCGATCATGGAGAACGCTGCATTCGCGAACGGCGCACCGAATCTCTCGTCCGATATCCCGGCCCTTCTGCAGCTTGCTCAGCAGCACGGTGTGCCGCTTTCCGGCAAGGACTTCAAGACGGGTCAGACATGGATGAAGACCGTCATCGCGCCGGGAATCAAGGCTCGCATGCTCGGTCTTGCCGGATGGTACTCCACCAACATCCTTGGCAATCGTGACGGCGAAGTACTCGACGATCCTCAGTCGTTCAAGACGAAGGAAGAGTCGAAGCTTTCCGTGTTGCACAACATCCTGCAGCCCGAGAAGTATCCCGATCTATACAAGGATTTTTCGCACGTGGTTCGAATCAACTACTATCCGCCACGTGGAGACAACAAGGAAGGCTGGGACAACATCGACATCTTCGGGTGGATGAATTACCCGATGCAGATCAAGATCAACTTCCTGTGTCGCGACTCGATTCTTGCTGCGCCACTCGTTCTCGACGTTGCATTGTTCAGTGACTTTGCGCAGCGTGCAGGCATGAAGGGGATCCAGGAGTGGTTGTCGTTCTTCTTCAAGAGTCCGATGACGGCTCCGGGCCTGCAGCCTGAGCATGATCTCTTCATTCAGCAGACGAAAATGAAGAACACTCTGCGTCACNTGATGGGTGAGGATCAGATCACGCACCTGGGACTCGAGTACTACGCATCATGAAGTTGGCGACGCTGGTGCGNGGGAGCGTGTTCGCCGTTGCTGCGGCGTCTCTAGCTGCGTGCGGTGGTAATAACCGCCCGCCGGAGATCAAGCAGTACACCGACGACATGGCCTTCCGCATCAGCGCCGTTCCCGCTCCGCCGGTGGCGGAGATAATGACAGTTTTCAAGGTCGTGGTGCTGGACAGGGCCACGGGTCAGCCCATTCAGCACGGTCAGGGCCGCATCTTCGCGACAAGCCAGGAACACGCGCAGACTGGCGACGGTCTCGCTGAAGGTCCAGAGGTCGGCACGTATTACGCGCACGTCCGATTCCCGGTTGCTGGTGACTGGGCTATCGGGCTTCAGTTCCGGCGCGACTCCACGAGCAAGTTGGTGCGAACCCAGGACTGGCAGCAGGAGGTTCTTCGCGCACCTCCGCTTGGCCAGAGCACAGATACGAATAAACGGTAACGATGCGACATTTCTATAGATCACACCTCAAGCCAGATCAGGTTCTGGCTATCGCTGACAGTTTCTTTCCGACGATTCTCGAGAATTCGACGGCATCAGCGCGGCGGTCGCGCACCTTCTCTGGTCCGCTTGGCGTCCTCAAGCTCAGTGTGACGATGGAGGGTGGTCTGCACACCTTCGTCCAGATCGATACTGATCAGACTGGTGAGAGCAGGCTCGATCGCAATGCAAAGAAGTTTTACGTAGAGCTGCACCGGGCCGGGAATCCGGATTATCAGCTGACGGCTTCCTACTAGGGAGCACGCAATGGGGTTGACGCGCGGGCAGAAGCTCGAGCTGTATTACTACATGCGGCTCACGCGCTCGCTGGAAGAGCGCCTGGTGAATCTCTACAGACAGACCAAGGTCATTGGTGGCTTGTTCCGTTCGCTGGGTCAGGAGGCGGACGCCGTCGGTGCCGCATATGCGCTCGATAAATCCAAAGGCGACATCCTCTCGCCGCTGATTCGTAATCTCGGCGCGATGCTCGTGCGTGGTGCCGAACCAACCGAAGTTATTCGTCAGTACATGGCGAAGGGTGATTCGCCAACCAGGGGCAAGGAACTCAATATTCATTTCGGCGGCATCGAACGTGGATTTATTGGGCAGATATCGCATCTCGGTGACATGGTTCCAGTCATGGCCGGCGTTACACTTGCCGCGAAAATGCGCGGAGAGGATCGCGTTGGCCTCGTCTTTGTCGGCGACGGCGCAACATCGACTGGCGCGTTCCACGAGGGGATCAACTTTGCTGCCGTTCAGCGTTGTCCTCTCGTGGTCGTCGTGGAAAACAACGGATACGCGTATTCCACTCCGATCTCCGGGCAGACCGCGGCGAAGTCGTTCGTCGACAAGGCAATCGGCTACGGTGTTCCGGGAGAGCAGGCAGACGGTAACGATGTTCTGGCGGTGTACGACGTAACCAGGCGCGCTGTTGATCGCGCACGTCGTGGCGAGGGAGTGACACTCATCGAGCTGATCACGTATCGTCGCAAGGGTCACGCGGAACACGACAATCAATCGTACGTGCCCGCTGGAGAAATAGATCGGTGGGCCACGGAGAACGATCCCATAGATCGGTTTGAAAAAGTATTGCGCGCCGAGAAGGTGAAGCCAGCGGAACTCCGCGCCATCGACGCGCGGATCATTGCTGAAATCGATGCAGCGACCGACACCGCCGATGCGTCGCCGATGCCCGAGCCCGCCGAAGCACTTCGTGGAGTGTACGCAGACCCGCCCACCGTTGCCCCACTGTGGTTCCGTGAAGATATAAATAGCGCCGTTGAGAAGAACGAACGCGCTGCGGGCTGGGGGACGTACGATGTCTGAAGTAACCTATCTGGAAGCGATCAGGCAGGCGCTGTTCGAGGAAATGGAACGCGACGTCAACGTCTTTTGCCTCGGGGAGGACATCGGCACGTATGGCGGAGCATTCAAGGTCACCGAAGGATTGCAGAAGCGATTCGGAGCGGCGCGCGTGATTGACACGCCGATTTCCGAAGTTGCAATCGTCGGCGCGGCCGCTGGCGCAGCGCACATGGGCATGCGTCCGGTCGCCGAAATGCAGTTCATGGATTTCATGTCGACTGCGTACGACATGCTTACCAATTATGTCGCCACCGCACGTTATCGCGTCGGACTCGGCTGCCCGATGGTCGTGCGCGGACCCAGCGGCGGCTACGTTCGCGGTGGACCGTTTCATTCACAGAATCCGGAAGCCGCCTTCTTCCATACCCCGGGGCTCAAGATTGTCAGTCCTGCGACTGCAACGGACGCTAAAGGGCTGATGAAGGCCGCCATTCGTGATGACGACTGCGTACTCTTTTTCGAACACAAGTACCTCTACCGACGCGTCAAGGATGTAATGCCGGAAGGGGATCACATCGTACCGATCGGCAAGGCGCGTGTTGCTCGCGAGGGAAAGGACGTCTCGATCATCAGCTATGCGGCGACTCTCTGGAAAGCTCTGGAAGCAGCCGAAGTGTTGCAGGCGGAAGACGGAGTGTCTGTCGAGGTAATCGACCTGAGGACATTGCTCCCGCTTGATGATGAGGCGATTGTCTCCACAGTGAAGAAGACCAACCGGGTCCTGATAGTTCACGAGGATACGCGGACAGGCGGAATTGCCGGGGAGATCACTGCGCGGATCAGCGAGACCTGTTTTGAGTGGTTGGACGCCCCCGTGCTTCGGGTCACGGCTGCAGATACGCCGCTGCCGTACTCGCCTCCCCTGGAAGATTATGTATTGCCGCAGACATCCGACATCGTGCGGGCTCTGCGGCGTCTTGTAGCTTACTGATGGCTGAAGATCCGGCGGAAACGACTCGACCTTCGATTGGTGCGCTTGTCGGTGCGGGCTGTTTCTCCGCCATAGCTGGATTCTTTGGCGGCGGGATGATCATGGTGCTCGTCGCGAAATTCGTTGGTTCCTATCAAGGGTGCAAGCCGATTGAGGGAATTCCGGCTTGCAATTGGGGTAGCTATGCGCTGGTGGGAATGATCGCGGGGGTTGTGATCGTGCCGCTGGTCTCGATTATTAGACTGACACGCCGGAGATCATAGATGGCTCGTATTGATGTGACAATGCCGCAGATGGGCGAGTCGATCGCGGAAGGCACCCTGTCGAAGTGGCTCAAGAAGGTCGGTGATCACGTCAAGCGTGATGAGCCCATCTTCGAGATCTCAACCGACAAGGTTGACGCGGAGATCCCGTCGCCAACCGCTGGAACTCTCGCCGAGATCCTGGTCTCTGAGGGGATGACTGTTGCCGTGCACACGCTTGTCGCACGGATCGAATCGGACAAGGGTGCGGCAGTTGCGGCAACCGCAGCGGCGCCAGCCCCGCCAGCAGTCACTCCAGAACCGCCAGCCGCAACCAAGGCAGCGGCATCGCCTGCGCCAGCGCAACCGAACCAACCTGCCGCAGCGCCTTCGCGGCCGGTTGCAGCACCGGATTCGTTCGAAGGACGGTTGCGGTCCAAGTCGTCGCCCCTGGTTCGCAAAATGGCGGCCGAGCAAGGTGTGGACATTACCGCGCTCATCGGAAGCGGTGTCGCTGGGCGCGTGACCAAGCAGGACCTGCTCAACCACATGGCTGCGGGGAGCTCCTCGCGTCCTTCGATGCACGCTCCGAGCGGCGCCGGCGAATTCCACGGTCCGATGCCAGAGCCATGGCCCGGCGATCGTGTTGAGCCGATGTCCAAGATGCGCGCGCTTATCAGCGACCACATGATCGCCTCGCGCCGCACGTCTGCGCATGTCACATCGTTCATGGAGATGGACTTCACCCGTATCGCCAGGATCCGGGCCGCCAAGCGCCGCGAGTTTGAAGCTGCTACGGGCGAGAAATTGTCCTACATGCCATTCATCATCAAGGCAACCGTGGACGCGATCAAGCAGTATCCGATATTGAATTCGTCGGTTGCTGGTACCAACGTCATCTATCGCTCGCAGGTCAACATCGGCATCGCAGTCGCGCTCGACTGGGGTCTGATTGTTCCGGTCATAAAGAGCGCAGATGACCTGTCGCTCACGGGAATCACTCGTGCGCTCAACGATCTTGCCAACCGCGCGCGCACGAAGAAACTCTCGCCGGCCGAAGTTCAGGACGGTACGTTCACCATAACGAACCCCGGCGTGTACGGATCGCTGATGGGCGCGCCGATCATCAATCAGCCACAGGTGGCGATCATGGGAATCGGCGCCATCGAGAAACGCGCAAAGGTCGTCACTGGCGCAGATGGAGAGGATACGATCGCGATCCGTACGTGCGCGTACTTCTCGATCTCGTTCGATCACCGCATTGTCGATGGCGCAGTGGCGGATCAGTTTCTCGCGCAGATCAAGCGCAACATCGAAGCCTTTCCTGAGAGCGGGGTTATCTGAGTGTCTCGCTCGCTCATCATTCAGCGGACAACGATCCCGCCAAGCGAGCGAGCACGCTACGTGTCGCGCCTGGCGGAGCGCGCGGCGTACTATGAAGCCGCAAACTGCCGGTTCTGGGTTTTCGAAGACCCGGGACTCAGAAATGCGTTCGTCGAGTTTACCGTCGCTGATGATTCTTCGATCCTTGAAGAAGCCATCGCGTCGGCACCGGAGCCTGGCACGGGCCCCTTGCGTATTTACCAGCAATTGGAGTTGTAGATGCCGTTTCGCACAATAACCGTAGATGCTGCCACATGGCGTGTGCAGCCATCGGGATACATTACCGTCAATACGAAGGACGAGTTCGCACTGATCTTTTCAACGGGGCGAAGATGCGGAGCGCGAGACTCGCGTGGTGCGCTACTCGCCCGCTGGTGCGCGCTGGCGCGAGCAGTCGTTCGCTGAACTCTCCGACGACCAACTGCGCGTGCTTTTTGGACAGTCGCAACCTGGCGCTACCTCGCCTGAGGCTTTCTACGCTCGATGATTGATCGTAATGGAGAACCCGTCGGTGAGCGTTATGTAGATCTGCACGCTCACTCGACTGCTTCTGATGGTGCGGTTTCTCCAGTCGAGCTCGTGGGGGCTGCCAAGCGTGCGGACCTGCAAGCCATTGCGATTACCGATCACGATACGATTGCCGGAAACGATGAGGCGGTTGCGACTGGTGCAAGTCTGGGCATCCGCGTTGTGCGCGGCTGTGAACTGAGCGCCTACGACGGCAGCTTCGAAGTTCACCTTCTCGCCCTTCACATCCGTGATGCCGGCGCAATAAGGCCGAGTCTCGAGGGCTTCCAGCGCGAGCGAACCGAGCGCGGCCGGAAAATTGTCGAGCAACTGACACGGCATGGTGCACCAATCAGCATGGATGATGTCATCGCTGAGGCAGCAGGTGGTGCACTTGGTCGACCGCATATCGCGCGAGTGCTGATTCGGGACGGCTACGCGACGGATAATCGCGATGCGTTCGATCGTCTGCTCGGCGCTGGTAAGCCCGCCTACGTCCCCAAGCCGCGCCTTGAAGTGGCGGACGCAATCGGTCTTGCGCACTCAGCAGGCGCGCTCGCTGTATGGGCGCATCCGGGTCGCGATGGTACGCGCGAGCGGTTGGCCAGACTTGCGCAGCAGGGACTGGACGGTGTGGAAGTACGACATCCGGGCCATACGCCGTCAGACGTGGCGCGGCTCGAACGGTTGGCCAGCGAGCTGGACCTTGTTCCGAGTGGCGGTTCCGACTGGCACGGCGCGACGGAGGGCTACAGAGTGATCGGCAACATGCACATTCCTGAAGCGTGGCTGGATTTGCAGGACGCACGCCTCGCGACGCGGGTGTCCTAGCAACCATGGAACTGCGTGGACGGGTCGCTCTCGTTACTGGCGGCGCGCACCGCGTAGGCCGCGCGCTCAGCACTGCACTGGCGCACGCAGGAATGCGCGTCGCGATCAATTACCATTCGGCATCCGCGGAAGCAGATGCGCTTGTTGCCCAACTTGCAGCGGAAGGGCACGAGATGCGCGCGTATCAAGGCGACCTGACACAGGCGGAGGCGCCCGCATCGCTCGTCGCAGCTGTGACGAGCGACTTCGGTGGGCTGGATGTACTCGTGAATTCCGCGGCCGTCATGCTTCTTACTCCTGTCGATGAAATAACTGTCGCCAAGTGGGATTCCATTTTCGCACTCAACCTGCGTGCGCCGTTCTTCATGTCGCAAGCAGCTCATCCATGGCTCCGGAAGGTCAACGGCAGCATTGTGAATCTCGCGGATCTTGCGGCGTTCGAAACGTGGCCAGACTACATCCCGCACGGCATCAGCAAGGCTGGAATTGTTCAGATGACGCGTGCCATGGCGAGGGTATTCGCACCGGAAGTTCGTGTGAATGCGATCGCACCCGGCGCCGTACTGCTCCCGGATGACTGGAGCGATGAGACCCGCGCACATTTTGCGAAGACCACGCCGCTCAACCGCATTGGTTCGCCCGACGACGTTGTGGGCGCGATGATGTATCTTCTGCAATCCGACTACGTAACTGGCGATACGCTGCTGGTTGACGGCGGACGTCATGTCCGCGGGTGACGAAAGAGAGTACGGTTCGATAATTGTTGTCGGTGGTGGATGCTACGGCTCCTACTACGTCCGCCAACTCGAACGAGCCAGTGCCGCAGCCGCGATCCGCTTCGAACGGATCCTCGTTGTGGATCGGTCAGCTGATTGTGCCGTCGCGACATCGGGTGCCGACGTCCAGATGGATATCTCCGAATGGACAGACTTTTTTGATCGTTACCTCGGCTCCGCTGAGTTGGATACCGACGACGCAATAGTACCATCTCCGCTCATGCCACATCTGATGTATCAATGGCTGCGGGATGCCGCACATCGCTGCTGGCCGACGCGGATTGTGGAAACACGCCCGCTGTTGCTTGAACCCGAAACCCCATGGCGCGCGGCGGCGCCGGACGGCACGTTTTACGGCAGCTATGCCACGTGGACGTGCCCAATAAATTGCGTGGAACCCCGCCTCTGCCCACATACCGGTGGGGAGCGGAGCTGGACCATGCCGAATGCNGCCGCTGACCTGGTCAGCCGATCGCAGGACAGCNCCGAACCACTCCACGGGCCGGTTATATTTCACTGTAGCCACCGCGCATTCGGAGTCGGCATGTTCGATACGCGCGATGTTGTTGCCGCCGACCGGCAGGTTGAACAAGTGGGTGCCGTCGAGTCCGCGAATGTACTTGTCGCGACCGTCTCGCACTGCCACGGTGCGTTCAACGTTCTACACGTCGGCGCGAAAACCTCCTAGAGATTCATGGGACAGACTTTCGAATATGACGTGATCATCGTCGGCGCGGGCCCCGCTGGCATGACGGCAGGCATGTACGCTGGCAGATCCATGCTGAAGACCGTCGTGCTCGAGCGTGGAGCGGCTGGAGGTGAGCTCCTCAATACGGAAACGATAGAGGACTATCCCGGCTTCGAGCACATCGAAGGCTGGGATCTGGCGCAGCGCTTTGAGAGCCATGCCAAGAAATTCGGCGCGGAATTCCGTCAGACGACCGTCACGACGCTCAGAAAGCTGCCCGACGGATCGTTCGAGGCTGAGACCGATTCTGGCGATGTCTTCCACGCACCTGCAGCCATCGTCACCGCTGGTGGAACTCCAATTCGTCTGGGTATTCCCGGCGAGACCGAATATGCCGGGAAGGGAGTATCCTACTGCGCAATCTGTGATGGCGCTTTTTTCAAAGGGCACACGATTGCAGTTGTTGGTGGTGGAGACGCAGCGGTTGAAGAAGCGGATTTCCTCACACGTTACGCGGCAAAGGTGTATCTGATTCATCGCCGTGATGAATTTCGTGCCTCAAAGCTTCTTCAGAAGCGCCTTTTGGAGAATCCGAAGGTTGAGGTGATCTGGGACACGCTCGTCGATCGTGTCGAAGCCGACGAACAGGGATTCGTAAACAATCTGAAACTGCACAACGTCAGGACCGGAGCGGAATCTGATCTCGCGGTAACCGCGATGTTTGTGTTCATCGGGTTTCGACCCAATACCGGCATCATCGACGGACACGTGGATCACGACGAGATGGGCTACCTGCTCACCGACGTGAACATGGAGACATCGATTGACGGCATGTTCGCAGCCGGAGACGTGCGGGCACAACTGACACGTCAGGTAACGACCGCTGCCGGAGACGGGACGACGGCGGCGATCGCAGCGGAGAAGTACCTTTCGTCGCTACGCGACGCCAGTGTCGGCCGCGTTGTAGCGACAGGTGGCTACGCCGTTTGAGAGTCGTTTCCCGTGAAGTTGGTCCGTTCCGAGAGAATACGTATCTCGTGATCGATGACGATACAAGACACGCGGTTCTCATCGACCCCGGCGACGATGGTGAACACATCGTCGAAATGGTAGAGTCATGCGGCGCCAAGCTTGACGCCGTGTGGGTGACACATGCACATCTGGATCACATCGGTGCCATTTCCGCCGTGCGCCGCCGATTTGGCGACATTCCGGTTTACATGCATCCAATCGATGCTCCGGTTTACGAGGCGGCATCGCTCTTTGCGGAGCAGTACGGAATTCCGTTCGAGCAGCCTGAACCGCCGAATCGTGAACTGGCGCATGGAGACATAGTCCACGTTGGAAGTCTCGCGTTCGATGTGATTCATGCACCTGGCCACAGCCCGGGGCATGTCGTTTTCTTCGGTAACGGAATCGTACTCGCAGGCGATGTCCTGTTCGCCGGTTCGATTGGTCGCACGGATCTTCCAATGGCCAACCCGGAGCACATGCAGCAGACCCTGGCCGTCATGGCTGGCCTGCCGCGCGAGACGACTGTGTATCCAGGACATGGTGGCACCACCACCATTGGTGATGAGCTCGATAGCAACCCCTTTCTGAACGGAATAGCAAATGTCAAGCGCAACGCGCACTGAGAAGGATTCACTCGGCGAACTGGCAGTACCGGCCGACGCGATGTACGGCGTACAGACTCTGCGCGCCGTACAGAATTTTCCAATCAGCGGCATGCGGCCGCTGCCCGCATTCGTGGACGCTGTCGTGCGCATCAAGCGCGCCGCTGCTCTCACGCATAAGGAGACTGGCCGACTTGATGTGCGGCTCGCCGATGCCATCATCGCCGCCGCTGACGAAGTACTCGGCGGCAAGTGGCGTGATCAGTTCGTCGTAGACGTATATCAGGCTGGCGCCGGCACGTCGCACAACATGAACATCAACGAAGTACTGGCCAATCGTGCCAATGAGATGCTGGGGAGCGAACGCGGCAAGTACGCGCCCGTGCATCCGAATGATCATGTCAACATGGCGCAATCGACCAACGACGTGATTCCGACAGCTATCAGGATAGCGTGCCTCGCAGAACTGCCGACGCTGAACAAGGGTATGCAGGCACTCATCGACGCGTTCGACGCAAAAGGGAAGGAGTTCGACGGGATTGTGAAGGCCGGCCGTACCCATCTCCAGGACGCGATGCCGATCAGGCTCGGCCAGGAATTCACAGCATTCGCCGGTACACTTCGCCGTGGACTCAAGCGTGTAAACGAAGCCGCTGATTACTTGCGCGACCTTGGCATTGGTGGCAGCGCTGTTGGAACTGGCGTCAACGTGGAGCCGCAATATCCAGCATTGATGGTCAAGCATCTCAATGGAATGCTCGACGGAAAGCTGCGCGCCGGTAAGGATCGCATTCAGCTCATGCAGAGCATGGGTGATGCTGCAGCATTCAGCGCGGCGATGAAAGTGCTTGCGATAGACCTCAGCAAGATCGCGAGCGACTTGCGAATGATGGTGAGCGGCCCGCGCACCGGACTCAACGAGATCACGCTACCGGCAGTACAACCCGGATCATCGATCATGCCCGGGAAGGTCAACCCGTCGATCGCAGAGATGGTGAACCAGGTCTGCTTCCAGATTATCGGACTGGATGCGTGCGTCGCCGCAGCAGCGGAGCATGGCCAGCTCGAACTCAACGTCATGATGCCGGTGATCGCGTTCAACGTATTGCTCGCAGAGCACATCCTTTCCACAGCGTCGATCACACTTGCAGAAAAGTGCGTGGTGGGGATCGAGGCGAACGCCGAGCAGTGCGCGTACTGGGTCGAGCGCTCCGCAGCGTTGGCGACAGCGCTTGCTCCCCAGATCGGCTATGCGAAGGCCGCGGACATCAGCAAGAGGTCTGTGAAGGAAGGCGTGTTGATTCGCGATCTCGTGAAGCGCGAGCACGTACTTCCTGATAGCGAGATCGACAAGGTGCTGGATCTTGTGAAGATGACCGAGATCGGAGTCCCGGGCGCATAGTCGGAGCCGTCAACTCACCCATCCCCCGTCATTCCCAAGGCGGGCATCCATCACGCCGTCATTCCCGCGAAAGCGGGAATCCATGTGTGGACATACCGGGATGAAACGACAAAAGCCGGTCAGCGCCCCTTCCCGGATTTCGAGGCTTAGCTAATTTGCTCATTAACTAACTCACCATCCCTACCATGCTAACCGCCTTAGTCATCGCCGCAATGGCCGTTGCCTCGCCCGTACCAGCCAAGGCCGACAGCGTTGCCTCCCAGCCAATCACGCTCAAGACGTCCACCGGCGACCTCTTCGGTTCCCTGGTCGTTCCTTCAGGAGCGGGTAAGCACCCCGTAGTCCTCATCATCGCCGGCTCCGGTCCAACCGATCGCGACGGCAATTCTCGGATCCAGGTTGCTCCGGGCAAGACGCTGCACCCCGATACGTACAAAATTCTCGCCGCTGACCTTGCCGCCGACGGAATCGCGTCGGTGCGCTACGACAAGCGCGGCATCGCGGCGAGCGCTGGCGCGATGGCAGGCCAGACCGAGGCCGACTATCGCTTCGATACCGGGATCAACGACGCTGCAGCGTGGGTCAAGATGCTGCGGTCGGATCCTCAATTCTCCAAAGTCGTGGTCCTCGGCCACAGTGAGGGCTCGCTTATCGGCATGGTCGCAATTCAGAGAGAAAAGGCCGACGGCTTCGTATCGCTTGAGGGTGCTGGTCGACCTGCCGCGGTTATTCTCCGCGAGCAACTCATTAAGAACGGTGCGCCCGTGGCGATGTTCGGGTCGATTCTCGACAGTCTCTCGGCGGGTAAGACCGTCGACAGCATACCTCCTGCGCTTGCAGCGCTTTTCCGTCCGAGCGTACAGCCATATCTCATTTCGTGGTTTCGCTACGACCCTGCGGCTGAGTTGAAGAAGTTGCCATACGCGACGTTGATAGTGCAGGGAACGCACGACATACAGGTTTCGATGGACGACGCGAATCTGCTTGCCGCGGCACCCGGCGCAAAGCTTCTGAAGATCGATGGCATGACACACGTCCTCAAGATCGGGCCCGCAGACGCGCCCGCTCAGATTGCCGGCGTGTACACCGATCCAGCGGTGCCAATTCCTCCTGAACTTGTCTCAGCAATCGCCGCATATGTACGTTCCGCGCCGCAGCCCCGGTGACTGATGCCTTTCGCGCGCTCGCTGATCCGACGCGGCGCGCAATTCTCGATCAGCTCCGCGCGGGATCGCGAACGTCTGGGGAGATTGCCGAGCAGTTCGGATCGTCGTGGCCGACCATATCCCGACACTTGAGCGTGCTCAAGGGCGCAGGCTTGATCAGCGCAGAAAAGGAAGGTCAGTTCATGCGCTACGAGCTGGCGACTACAGTTTTTCAGGATGTATTGGAGAGGCTAGCCGCGTGGGCTCAACCACCAAACACCGAGACTGGAAAACATGCGTGATCACAGCAGATTTGTTGCGTTCATTCTTATCGCTGCGGCGTTCGCGGTGTCGGCGCTCGCGTTTCCAAACCTGCCACTACGCGTACCAACACACTGGGGGCTGTCCGGACAGGCCGATGGGTTTAGTGGACGATTGACCGGCGCATTTCTGATGCCGGCGATCATGTTGACTATCTGGATAGTCTTGATCGTCATACCACGATACGACCGCGCGCTCTTTATTAGATACAAGGACCGCGGAACGGATTCATCTACGGCGCAGCCAATCTACAACGTCATCATCGTCGCAGTTCTTGCGATGTTGCTCGCAATCCACGTGTTCGCCATCACCAGCGCTCTGGGCCTCGTCGGCGCCAGTCGTCAACCGGTGTTGATAGCGGCAATCGCGTCCCTTGGCTGTATTGTGATCGGCAACTACATGCCACGCGTAACTCGTCGCAATGCGTTCGTGGGGTTTCGGGTTCCGTGGGCTTACGCCAGCGAGGAAGTGTGGCGCCGGACTCAGCGCGCGGGGGGCTATGGAATGGTAACTGCGGGGATAATCGGGCTCGTGGGTGCCTTCGCACTTCCATCGGCGCCTCTCAAACCGTTTATCATCGCTATGATCGCCCAAATTGGGGTTGTGATGGTCTATTCGTACAGAATCGCGCATGCCCGGGACGTTGCGTGAGACTACACCCCGCTCAACCCTTGCTCCCCGCTGTTCACCCCCGTATCCTCCATACATGCGGATTACCACTTGGGCTGAGTATGGCGTAATCTGTGCGCTTCACCTGGCGCGTCGGTCGGACGAGGGCCCGGTGACGGGCCGCGACATCGCGGCGCAGGAACGTCTTCCCGCCGACTACGTCGAGCAGATTCTGCTCCGGCTCCGGCGTGCCGACGTCATCAAGAGCGTTCGCGGCGCCCGCGGTGGCTACATGCTCGCCAGGCCTTCCAGCGAGATCACGATGCGCGATGTGATCCACGCTTCCGAGCTCGAAACGTTCGATCTGCACTGCATCAGCCATCCTGTAGAGGAAGAGCGCTGTGCAGCATCGCATAACTGCAGCATTCGCCCGATATGGGTGATGCTCCAGCAGAAGATCGACAACGTACTTGAGAGTGTTTACCTCTCGGATCTCCTGCAGGACG